>Ga0209748_1000143_pt1 | contig 44034 bp, 45 predicted proteins | sample BarGraIncu00421A_FD_185490 | JGI IMG/M metagenome (GOLD analysis project Ga0209748, IMG submission 185490) | Arctic peat soil microbial communities from Barrow, Alaska - Barrow Graham LP Incubations 004-21A (SPAdes) (version 2) | ecosystem: Environmental > Terrestrial > Soil > Wetlands > Peat... | reverse complement strand
TCTGAAAAAGAGAAACCCCTATAATAGTCAGAAACATTATAATCAGGTCGAGGATTAAGAAGGGCTTGTTTTTGTCTTTCCTTTGAAGGGTCAAAATCTGCTCCTGATTATCATTATTGTTTTTATGGATTTGATCAACTCTCATATTAAGTTTCATGGTCGCACTAAAAGAAATGAAATTTTCAGGAATACTCTTTCATCAAACTTAACCGGGCATTGGAATTTCCTTTCCGCGCTTTTGATACAAGTATTATAAAAGCCTCATGCGTGGCCAATAATAAAAAGGGAAGCAAAGGAAAAAGGATCAGTTTAATCCGTATTGATGACAGCCAATAAATCAGATTATCCGGTTTCAGACCGGATATTTCGGGAAGAGATATCAGACAGAAATTAAGGACTGTAGTCAGAATAAATGTCACGACAAAAACAATCCATGGTCTTATGCTTTTCAATAAGCCGGATTTTCTGAATACTGCAATTGTGATGAAAGCCTGGGTGAGCCAGAGGAAAAATATAATAAGGTTTATTTCGATACATGAAGGGCCATCAAGACAAACGGATTCATGACTAAAGACCAGCCATAAAAAAGAAAAAGACATGCTGATAAAAAAGATGAAAGCATTCTGAACAACAATTTGAAACCTGCTGATCAGAAAATTGTAATTCGATAAGAAGAGAAATCCGAGGAAACTTCCGGTCAGACCTATGAAAATATCTGTAAACTGGTCTTTTATGATCTCCGGAATAAAAATACTGGTTGCGAAATAGGTAAGCGAGATTTCAAAAACCTCATATCCGATCAGGCAGACCAGAATAACTGTAAAAGGTTTTTTAATCCGAAGGCCTGACAATATCAGGTAAAGCATAAATCCGGTCCACATATGGTTTATTGACCATAAGTCGAAGAAGAAAAATCTTCCGACAAAAACCTTTGTGTATAAAATACTTGAGGCTTCAATAAACCTGTGATAAAGATCCATGTAAGTGTGTCTGTTTTTTATGTTTCAGAAGTAAAATCCCGAAAATGGTTACATTAATTACAAATAAGGAGAAACAATTAACAACTGTAATTGCCAGGAATCCAATGCCATATATAAATATGGTGGAAAAAAGGAGAAATATGGTATTTATGTAGACGGATAGTAGCAATGCCTTTATCCGCAGTAAAACAGAAACATCGGACTCAATTTTAAGTCTTGAAAATGAGATCAGAAATAATCCGGACAGGACAAGAATGATAATGATCTCCTCTCCTGCGTCATTGTCAATTACGGAAAAATACTTTTTATCAAAATAATAAGAGAAGACAGCGAATACTTTAATATTGAGAAACGCCGGTTTCAGGTTTAGAACATATAACAGGCAGGCTGTTATAATTCCTGATATTGAAATAAAGAAGCCTAGCCAGCGACACCAATACGGAAACAGCAACCGCAACAAGTGATTGCTAATATCATTTGTCACTCCTAATAGTTTTGCGGGTATATCTGCGTTCCTGCTTTGGACCCATCCTGAGCGACTGCTTCGACATAAACAATGCCGAATTTATGGTTGAATTTATAGATAATTTTACTGATTCCTGGTATTCGTGAATCCTGTTCAACAGTAATGGTTTTAATAAGCATCATTCCATAGTAATAATCATCAGTCGTCGATTTTTGAGTAACAGTCCGTGTAATTATTTTACCATCGGCTTTTGTAAGTTTGTATGTATCACCAACGCTGCAGTCGTAGCGAACCATAACAAAAGGTTTGCCATCAGCATTAGTATAATCGAGTAGTCCTTCGTCCGTTGCTTTCACTTTTCCGTCAAGAAGAACGTTTCCCTGGGCATCGAAATATTTTACGGGTATAAGATTTCTAATAAAGGTGAGGCCCGAAGCATTTTTAATATTTGCAGTAACATGCACAGTAGCAACGCCTGCATCATTTTTCGTAATAGAAGCTGATGCTGATGCATTTGTTGACTGTCCATTTGCTGAAATATAACTGGAAAAAGTATTTCCCGATTTGCTCACAGGGATATCAGTACTTCCGTTAAGAGTGCTGTCATCTTCTTTTCCGGGCTTAATACATGAATACATGTATAACATTCCTGCCAGGAGGCAGAATAAGAGAAGTTTTTTCATAATTCAGGTTCATTAGGTTAGTTATGTTAACAAATATACAAAAAGAGAAACAACTACAAGTAAAATTGAGGGTTTTAATTATGATTTATCAGCTATTAATTAACACTGACGGAAGGGCTCCAGTCAATAACTGATCGTTTTGATTTTTAGGTCATGTCTTGCCTGACTTGTATAAGACGGGGAATACAATTCTTTTTATCAAGTGCTTGCATAATTACATTCAAATAGCTAATATTGCAATCCGTTTTTATTGGGCCCATAGCTCAGCTGGTTAGTAGCACCTGACTCATAATCAGGGGGTCGCTGGTTCGAGCCCAGCTGGGCCCACCTTCGCCCGCCATAGCTTTAGCGACGGCGGGCTTCTTTTATCTATATTTGTACTTTATCGCTGCATAACTAATATCCATAGTATGGCGGGCTTCGGCGGGCAAGGCCCACTCTCAAAACAATTTTGGTATGTCTACATCTTGAAATGTAGCAATGGGACGATATATACAGGGTGTACGAATAATCTTGAGGATAGGATCAATCGTCATAATGCCGGAGAGGTTATCGCCACAAAAAACAATCTGCCTGTTGAAATAGTAACTTTTGTTGCATTTACGGATAAATACAAGGCATACAATTTTGAAAAATATCTTAAGCAAGGCTCGGGAAGGGCTTTTTCAAAAAGGCATTTTCATTGACCAAAGATTAGTTTTACACACTTAAGTTCATTTATAAATTCCCTCATAGACAAATTCAAAGCCAACGAATTTGAAAAATACTTAAAATCCGGTTCCGGAAAAGCTTTTGCCAGGAAACGATTCATTTGATCTGAAAAAATCTGGCAGCATTATGAACAATTTAAAAAGCTGATTCAGCTGATTAGGGGGTTTTTGATTTTTCGGGGGACAGTACGGGGGACACATTGGCGCCTTAATACAATATTAAAGTTTACTTTTAAGAAATCTTCACTATTGGAAAAACCAGTAGCTCTGAACATAAATGGCCGGTTCAAATAGACCACCTATAACGTGAGTTATATTCTTGTCAATAAGTTATTTATGGAAATTGTACTTCTATCGGCCAACTGTGTCCAAGCTCTCAGGTTTTTACACTTAGAGATTCAATAGAAATTCTTAATAAAAAAGTAAGCCTTTATACTCCCGGAGGAAGTTTTGAAAGCATTAACTTGCGATAACTTATGGTTCGACCATCAACAATAAATGTCCCATCTCCATTAGCATGTATAGTGCGACGTTCCTTGCGGTCAGAATCTATCCATGCATGCGATGCATCAAGAATAAAAATATTATGTTTTTCAATATAATCTGTAACACGGCATTCAATATTTGCCAGACATTCTTTTATCAGCGGTGCCTCAACTGACTTAGCTTTAAGTGGTGTGAGCTCAAACTTTTTGAATTTATCGGTATCGGAGCCTGAGCATCCTCCGATTTCAACAACCGTTTGGGCAATGTCGACTGTTGGTATAGCTATAACACACTCCTTGTTTTTCGTGAGAGCTTCAAATGAGTAATTCCAAGCTCCAGTCATTAAGGCAAACTGAGGGGTGAAATCCATAACCATATGCCACGAAATCGTCATGATGTTATTTTTCCCTCTGATGGCTGTGGTAACCAGGACAACCGGGCCAGGTTCCAGCAGCATAAATGCTTTGTTTAATGGGAGTTCTCGCATTTTATAATTATTGATTTGCTTTGTTCATCAAATTTACGCATAAAAACAACAGTCCCTGTAATATTACAAGAGGTTTGAGGTCAACGATAGAATAATACTGCATCCTGAACACATCTGATTCTGGATCAGTATACTCCAGAATCATTGTACACATTGTCCAGAATAGTCATATACAAAAGAAAGGCTTCCGGTTACACTGGTTTACTACTCTGCATTTCAGAACAAATACAAAGCCTTCGATTTTGAGAAATACCTTAAATCCGGTTCCGGAAAAGCCTTTGCCAGGAAACGATTCTTCTGATCTGAAAAAATCTGGCAGCGTTATGAATAATTTAAAAAGCTGATTCAGCAGATTAGGGGGTTTTTGATTTTTCGGGGGACAGTACAGGGAACAGATTTTATTTGATTTACATATCCAATGTATCATTATCTTTTATAAATCCTTTCGTCGATAAGTTTCAAACGTGTTACAACCTGTTCAAATTCGGAATCTATTGATTTCTTCTCTTGTTTGTCCTTTTCACTAATTTTCTTAATATCATTAAAATCATTCGTGAAAAAATTGTTTAATTCTTCAATACGAATTGAAATTTTTGTATCCCAGAACTGATTTTCACATGTTTTTATTTCATGTTCAACGCATTTTTTATGACCAATAAAAAAACCTCTAGGTCTCATTATAGTTTGATCTTGAAATATAATAAAACCAATAAAAGAAGCATCAGCTTTATTCTTGTTAAAACAACCCTCACAAACAATTTTCCCTTTTACCTGCAACTCTCTTTCAAATGCAAACATAAAATATCCTTTTACGTTTTGGATAGATGTTTTCAATTTTAAGAAAAACCTTAAACCTCCTATTTTTGCTATGATAATGTAAGATTGGAAAAATCGGTCAAAATGACCACCTGAGATCGGAGTAAAAAGACCACCCCTTTGCCGGAGCAAACTGACCGAACTGTTAGCTGGAAATCTTAATAGCCAGACTTTGGCTCCGGGCGTATATAAATGGAGCACAGGGCTTTTAATAACAACAGGTCTTAAATTAGACGGTGGTGGTGACCCATGTGCCTCATGGGTATTCCAGATTACCGGTGACCTTACGGTAGCAAATAGTGCTATTATTACTTTAGCAAATGGAGCAAACTCCAAAAACATTTTCTGGGTAGTAGCCGGTTCAAAAGCTCAACTTGGAACAGGTGTTGATTTCAGTGGAAATATCTTATGTAAAACTTTGATTTCACTTAATACCGGCGCTAAAGTTCTTGGCAGGTTATTGGCACAGACTGCAGTAACATTGAACGCAAGTACTGTTACTCTACCTCAATAAAATGAAGTTTATCCCCCTTCGGGGGGATTTACTTATTATAACATAATCAATATGCAAAAAATTACAATAAAAAAGTTCATTGTGTGCCAAACAACATATCTATTTTGACTAATCCATTATCTTATTATTATATGAAGCAAATAAAAAACCATCCACCTGGGAATTAACCCGGGTGAATAGAATTAGCACTGTTGATTTTCAGTGGTCCCTGATGATGATTTATGGTATTGACATTTATACAGTTAGTTATTATCTTTGATAAAACATGTTTCAGATTTATTAATTTAAACTTACGTTTATGAAAGTACTAAACTGGATTGCATGGATTTCTGCAGGAATAGGAGTATTACTTATTGTGCTTGCGGGAATAACTTCATTGACCAAATCAGTTCTGCTTGGTGTGGTACATAGTGTAAATTATTTTCATACTGCTAACAGCTTCTTCCTTATTACCATTGCATTATTTATCTTTCTTTACAGATGTGAATGTAATAAGTGACACTTAATCACTAAAAGCATTAAACAACTTTTTCAATTACCCAATTCCTTTTTTGAGGGACCTGGTAAATGGTACTAGAACTGTTGATTTTCGGTGGTTCTTTAGATTTATAGTTTAAGTGAGACTGATGATCAACCTATATTACTTCATCGGTACTTCCATCATCAGGAATTCAGCATCACTATCAGCTTTAACAGATAGTTTATCTGTGTCCCAGATCCCAAATCCGTCACGAGGGTTCAATTCCTGATTATTGATTGTTACGGCGCCACTCAAAACAAAGGTATAAACGCCGTTCCCGGCAGCTTTGACTTTGTAATCTGAACTGAATCCTTTATCAAATTGACCAAGATGAAACCAGGCGTTCTGATAAATCCATACTCCTGCATCATCAGGATCGGGAGAAAGAATCTGCTGGAACTTGTTATGACGGTCAGCAATATTTAAAGTTATCTGGTCGTAACGGGGCTTCACATTCTTCCTGTTAGGGAACACCCATATCTGTAAAAATTTAACCCTTCTGTCTTTGTTCCTGTTGTATTCGCTATGTGTAATTCCTGATCCGGCACTCATAACCTGCACATCACCATGTTTTATTACTGATACATTTCCCATGCTGTCTTTGTGTTCCAGATCACCTTCGAGCGGGATTGAAATAATTTCCATGTTATCGTGAGGATGAGTGCTGAATCCCATTCCTGCTTCAACAATGTCGTCATTAAGTACCCTGAGCATTCCGAAATGGACCCTTTCAGGATCATAGTAATCAGCAAAACTGAAAGTATGCCGGCTATGAAGCCAGCCGTGGTTTGCATCTCCGCGTGTTTCTGATTTGTGTAGCACTGAATTTCCCATAACAATAGTATTTAACAAAAAACAGAGTGTTAGTGTAACACCGAACCCCGCATTTTGTTTTGGTTACGTTTTTCTATTTACCTGACCCGATCTGATTAGCTGTCTGTAAGCTATTTAATATATCATTGTTTTTCAAACTGTTCTTTCTGTTCCAGATAAGTTTTAGCTTCAGCCGGTGTTCCCAGAATTATTGCGAACCATTTTGTCTTATCATTATGCTCCAGGATGATCTTAATGATCATGGTGAAGGGAACAGAGAGAAACATACCCACAGGTCCCAACATAAATCCCCAGAACAGAAGAGAGAGGAAAACAACCAGGGTCGACAAGCCTAAACTTTTCCCCATGATCCTTGGTTCAAGAAAGTTTCCGAGTACATTATTGACAACCATAAACGAGCCCAAGGTCCAGAACGCACCTCCCAGACCGAGTTGTACCAGGGCAAAAAGAACGGCAGGAACTCCGGCGATGATAGATCCTATATTCGGAATATAGTTCATCAGAGCTGCAATCAATGCCCACAGGAGAGGATAGTCAACCCCAATGATCAATAATGCTACATAAATAAGTATTCCGGTCAATAAACAGATCAGGGTTTTTATCCCGAGGTAGTGACGGATATTTTGCAGAATGGTAGAAAAATAAAAACCGGATTTATCCGATCCGATCAGAATTGCTTTTGCTTTAACCGAAAAACTCCCGAATTCCATAAGAGTAAATAAAATGATAAGGAAAATCAGGAAAGTATTTCCCATCATATTGACCAGTTTATTCAATGCGTTTGCAGTAAATTCGAGGATCTTTGCCGGTTGAATAAGATTAGAAAGCTGATCCTGAGGGATTTTTATGCCTTTCTCATTCAAAAACTGAATAAAGGAGTTGCTGATATTTGTAAGTGCAGATTCATATTCCGAAAGATTGCCAGAAAAAGATGATATTGTTCCGCCGATAAGGAAGGCTAATCCGGAAAAAAGAAAAATTAATCCAAATACTACAATAATAAGCGCAAGCCATCGGGGCACTCTTTTTTTCTCGAGCCAGGAAATCGGTTGTTCACAAATGATACTGATGAAAAGCGCAAGCAAAAAAGGAGTGATGATCGATTTTGCATAAATCACCCCGGCAATAATGATTATTAATGAAGCGCCGTTTACAAGGGACGAACCCTCTGTTGATCCAATTCTCTTAAGGTCCATTTCAGAATAGTTTTAAGGTTTGAACAAAGCCCGCCAAACTTATGTCGCCAGGTCGGGTATCACTAGTCGTTAATAATACAGTGAATAATTTCCGGATAATATAAAACGTTTGACTTTCCGGCAGGATTCTTACTTAAGTTGACCATTGCCTTTGCCAATTTATCTGCAGGCATACTTCTGTATTTTTTGGAGGATCCTGTAAGAACCGGATCTGCTGCTTTCATAATCACAAAAGCAATTTTTTCAAATAATCTGAATTCTTTACGTTTCCCAACCAGGAAACCCGGTCTGAAATGAAAAGCAGTATTGGGGAAGAATTTCTCTGTTCCATTTTCCATCTCAGCTTTTGTTTTCAAATAAAATCCTCCTTTCAGATTAGCTCCGACACTTGACACATTCAGCATTATTTTAATTCCGTTTTCTGAAGCAATTCTGGCAAAATTTAAGGGTAGATCTCTATCTATACGCTGTTGTTCTTCCTGGCTTCCGGCTTGCTTTATCGTTGTCCCTAAAGCATTAAAAAGAACATCTCCCTGAATTTCGGATCTCAGGGTATTAATATCTTTCATAGTACTTACAATCTCTTTCAATTTTGGATTAGTTATCCCTGTCGATCTCCTGACAAAGATCCGTACTTCCGAAAAATCGGTGTCATTCAGGATTTCTTTCAATATCAGGTTTCCCACCAATCCTGTTGCTCCTATTACAATTGCCTTCATTTACTTATGTTATTATTATACAAATTTACATTTTTAGATGGCTTGAGTATTCCAAATGCTCTTATAATTCAATTTTTGATATTAATGAGAAAAGAAAAAGCTGTCTTTAAAAAGGCAGCTTTTTAAAATTTTATTTATCAATTAAAACTTACCGTTTTTATTTTTTTCTCTTACTCCAGGCAAGCTTAGACTGAAGACAGGTATTTGCATCAACATTTACAATGCCATTCCAGTATTCAAAACCGGTTTGATCTTTTACACTGAGTGGGTAAGCATGAGTTTTAACTTTTCCCAGGTCTTCTGTTACCGATATAGAACCATTATCTCCGCAAACAGGAGCGCTTGTCCAGAAGACGCTGGTTGCCGATGAACCGATAACCTGTCCGTTGAGATAGAATGTTAAAGCAGTGGCGCCATCTGCAATCAACCCTGCAGAAGCAGTCTGATCATACCAGAAAACAACATATCCTTCATATAAACAGCTTCCATCGTCTTCCTGAGCAGCTGCATCGTAATTCTTGCTGTCCTTATCCATACAGCCTTTAATTTTATTGTCTTTCTTACAACTATTTGTAACAGACAGTCCCCCAATAAGGGATAATAAAACGAAAAATGTAATTATTTTTTTCATGTGTCAGGCTTTTATGTTTCTATTTGCGATTTGTTTTTCAGGCTTGTACCGGCATTGGTGAAAGGTCAGAGGGTAAAAGTAAAACAAAATCTTTAAATATTTGATAGCATAATTTTAAACCTTTAGAATACAGATACATCTAAGAGAAGGATCAGATTTTAATTTTTAACTTAAATAAGGATTATGAAAACGGAAAAATTTATTCCCAGGTTATTCTTCTTTTTTGTAGCAGGAAGTCTTCTATTTAGTTCATGCAAGAAGGAATCTTCAACCACAAATAACAATAATCTTGCAAGCCCAAAGGCAATTCAGGTTCAGAATTCTGATGCCCAGGATGCTCTTGCCGATAAAACAGAAGAAGGTATTGACAACCAGCTTGATGAACTGCAAAACAATAATTATGCAGTCATAAATGCGAAATCGTATCTTTCAACCCTGAATGATACTGTTGTAATAACTGTAAATCACCCCGACACTACTTATTTCCCCAAAGTAGTTACTCTTACATACTATAACTATAAGGATAGTAGTGCTTTCGAAAACATTACCAAGAACGGTGAAATTATGGTCACCATCGATCGTCCTTTCCCCGGACATCCGAAATTATTTACAAGAATAATTAATTTCAACCATTTTGCTGTAACTACCGATAGTACTACGTTTATAATAAATGGTATCCGGACAGTCACCAGGCAAAAAGCTTCAGTTAAATATAATGGCATTTAATCTATCAGAATTGCTGTTACCGACAATATTGTTGCGGCCACGAACTGGAGCGTAGCAACAACCGGTAAAACAGATACCCTTAAATTTACCCGTAATGTAAACAAAGTACGAATAGCAATTTCCCATTTCAGAAATGTATGGTACAGACCGGGAGACATGATTCACTTTCTTTACAGATATGTTGCCACATCTGATTCAATTACATATACCGGTACCGTAACAGGTATAAATGAAAAGGGCGATACATATTCAAAAACGATCACTTCCCCGCTTATTGTGGTACTCTACAAAGGCAGCCTGGTAGTTACAAGCGGAACAATAAATTATATTGCCGGTACAAATACGTACCTGATAACCTTTAAGGCAGATTCTGAACACAGGCATTTTACACTTGTATCCATAACAGATAATCAGACAGGCAAAACCCTGAGTTTCGACCGCAGGTTTGGCCGGATATTCAGAAGATGGTGGTAATCTTCTTCATATAAATACATTAGAATACCTGGCATCATGCCGGTATCATAATCGAGTAGGCAGTGAGTGATTATTTCACTCACTGCCTACTCACACCACCGTGCATACCGTTCGGTACACGGCGGTTCCTTAATTTATGCCATTGACATACCGATAAAAGTCCGTAAAGAAGATATAACCTGCAAGTTTGAGACGGTCGTTACCGATAGTTCGAGTTAAGATGGGGCTGTTGGCAGTACGCCAATAGCTTTTTCTTGTGTTCGCATATTCCCACGCCTTGTGTTTTTCAATACCAAGTTTCATGAGATATCGCAAACGGGTTCTTATCCGTTTCCATTGTTTCCAGATTATCATCCGTAAACGTCTGCGATACCATTCATCTACTTTTGGAAGTAGACTCTTCATATCTGCCAACTTAAAGTAATTCACCCATCCGGTAATATACTGTCTGAGTGTTTCTTTCCGTCTTGCATCTCCACATCCATTGCTCCTTGATGTAAGCTCTTTTATTCGTGCTTTCATCTTGGTAATCGTCTTGGGATGTAGCCGTAACCGTCCCTCCTTATTATGAACATAAAAGGAGTATCCCAAAAATTTAATATTTGAGATATAGGCTACCACAGTCTTTTCCGTGTTTACTTTTAAGAACAGTTTGTTCTCAATGAACGGGATAATGTTCGTTAGTGTCCGTTCGGCACTCCGTCTGATACTGCATAGGATAACCAAATCATCAGCATAACGCACAAAACGATGTCTTCTGATTTCGAGTTCCGTGTCCAGTTCATTTAACATAATATTGCTCAATAGTGGACTTAATGGGCCTCCTTGCGGGACTCCTTCTTTCGTCTCTTCAAACTTATTCCGCACTACGACTCCTGCATTTAGGTACTTATGAATGAGCGAGATAACTCTCCCATCTTGTACCGTCCTTGATAACACTTCTATCAGTTTGCTCTGATTCACTGTGTCAAAGAACTTATCCAGGTCAATATCAACAGCGTATTTATATCCCGCCGTGATATGGTCTTTGCATTGGTTTAATGCCTGATGTGCACTGCGTCTTGGTCTGAACCCGTAGCTGTTGTTGGAGAACTGTTTCTCGTAAATCGGTGATAAAACTTGCATGCCTCCAGCTTCCTTCAGATTCCACCTCACGATGGACACCCTTGATCTTGGCTAATGGTTGGATACTACAATCCCCCATAGCGGACTCTCACCGTCAAGTTATTCGCCATGCACGGCGCACAACAGAAAGCGCAGACAGACCGATAAAGTCTGAATGCGCTTTTTACATTAACCTTGTCTTAATTTGACATTAATTAAATCTTAATCCGGGCAATCATTTTAAGAAATACATTTGTTAAGATCTGGTTTTATTCATTGATATAAAATTAATTAAAGATGAATTACACATTAGGCTTAAACAAAACTGATATCAGCATCGATGAAGATGTCAGAGATAATATCCTGAGAAACAATCTTTCTCAAAATAATCCCGATATTAATCCAGCTATCGCAAATCTGATTTCTGAAGTTGATGAAAACTTTTTATATTATCTTCAGTGGCAGGGTATTGCAGATGAGGCCAATCTGTTGGTGCTTTCTTCGAAGAGTCATTATTACTATGATTCTGAAGAATTAAAAGCTGTAACAACTTTAATTAATCTTAAAAAGTTAAACCTGATAAAACATCTGGATGAATTTTTAAACGCTCTTTGTTATGGTTTATCTCCGAAAACTAATTTTATCGGATGTTTTTCCGACTGTAAATCCCAAAAGGGCTCAGGCATGACATCAAGAATATATAAAAAATTCGTTAATTTTTTGGATTCAAGGATGGAAATTGAAATTGATCGTAAAGAAATCTCAAAGCTTCTTGAATCACTCGGATTTAAAGTTAAAAACATGACAGAGATAAATGGTTTAACTTACTTCATAACACAAATGTCTGTTGCCTGATCAGTCAAATAATCTCCTTCATGCTTTTCCTCTTACAAAATACTCCATCGGTAAAATAGTTTAATTTATTTGATCACACCTGCTCCACCCTTCATCCCCAGGGCTGCTGCATTGATCAAAACCACCGGAAAATAACGAATCCTTTAATTGAAATAGTCGTATAAGGTTGAAGGAAACTCAAATTCAGCCTTATGTTGTTAATGATGAAAAATATTGCACCTACAAATAATACTCCGGGAGTATTTCTTGATCCGGGTGGAACTATAATAATAAAGGGCCGGTCGATGAATAAAAATGCTGCTGAATTCTATAAGCAGATAGAGAGCTGGATTGATATATATGTTCATAATCCTCCAGACATGACTTGTGTTGATATTTATCTCGAGTATTTCAATGGTGTCAATTCAGCAATTTTCAATTCTCTTCTTAAGAAAATTTCAAATGTCAAATTGAAAAATAAAGAACTTGTTATCAACTGGTATTACGAAGAAGATGACGATGATATCCTTGCACAGGGAGAAAATATTTCATCTGTGCTGGATATCCCTATTAATCTTATTTTGATGACATGATCTATTGATGAATGAGTGATCAACATCCGGTTGAGCGGGATCGGTATTTCACTTCATTTTCTTACTCAGACCAATATTGGCAGATAATTGAAAAAGAGGTTGTCTCTTTTCATTTTGAGACAACCTCTTTGTTTTCCTAATAATTAAATACTTCCTGCAGGCTTAATTCTTTAAAGGTCCCCAGGCTCTTGAGTATCTTCTCATCAACAGAACCTTTCTTCCCAATCACCAGTAAGGTGAAGTTTTTTGACTGGTGTTTTTCAAGAAAACTCTTTAAATCTGCTATGCTCATCCCTTTAACTTTTTCGTAAATGTCTTTCCGGTTATCGTAAGTTATTCCTAAGTCAAGGTTATTAAGATATGTCCAGAAAATATTAGTCTTGATTATTCTTTCTGTCTCGATTCCATTTAAAATTGCATCCTTGGATAGATTAAACTGCCGTTCATCTTCCTTTAGATTTGCCATTAGAGCATTCAGTGTTGAGGTCGCTTCCTTAAGCTTGTCAGCTTGTGTTGCAACATAAGAAGTTATAAAGAATGACCGGTCTTTTTTTGGAGGTGTCTGAATCCAGGATCCTGCTGCATATGCTAATCCCCTGGCTTCTCTGATCTCCTGGAAGACAATATTCGAGTAATAGCTGTTATAAAGCGAAACCTGGGGCAGCATTTGAGAATCGAATATCCCGATGTTATCAACCCACATGAAATTTGTCTGAACCATATCATAATCGACAAAATACACCTGTTTTGATGAGAACGCAGATTCCGGATATTTTACAGGACTGGTATATTCTTTAGGTTGTTCCGGTATAGGATGTTGTTTCGATACGATAGTAATGGCGTTGTTCATGTCGGTCTTTCCATAATACAGGATTTTGTGCCTGAAGGTTACCAATTCTTTAACCAGACCTGTAAGATTCTCGGGATTTAATGAACGCAGATCCTTTTCCTGTAAAATATCTGTAAAAGCAGAATTCTTACCATATTTTCCATAATTTGCCAATGCGACCTGGAGAATATAATCCATGTTCATCTTGTTATTCGATCTTCCTTTTAAAACACCTTCAATATATTTCCGGTACGAAGATGTGTCGGCCTTTGCATGGGTAAGCAAATGTTCAAGCAATCCGGTGGCCTGTTCAAGCGATTTATCGAGCCCTGATATATTTACATAGCTTCGTTCATCAGAGGTGTAAACACTGAAACGTACACCAAGCTTGTAAAACTCCTGTTGAATTTGCGCCGGAGTGTACTTATCCGTTCCGACAAAAGGAAGATAACGAACAGCCTGCTCCAGGTTCTTGTTATTCGATTTCCCCATATCAATTATATAACTCAGCTCAAACAATTCGTTGGTTTTGTTTGGAATATAGAAAAATTCCACGCCTGGTTTCAACTCTTTTTGCTGTATTTCTTTCTGAAAATCAACAAAAACAGGTTTTATCGATTCGGGTTTGTTTTTTGAGAGTTCTGTAAAAAACTCCGACTGATCATTTCTGTTGATATTCAGAGGAGTGATTTTAGGTTTAAGAACTTTAATTATATTTTTATCGGTTCCTTTTCTTTTATATGCAACAATATAATTTTCACTGTAGTTTTCATTGGCAAATTTCACAATCTGATCTTTGGTAATTTTGTCGAGATCATCAAGAAATTTCACCTGATTTATCCAGCTTTCCTGGTTTTGAAAAACATCGTTTAATAAATAGGTGCGGTTTTGGTAATATTCCTGCATCCTTATCGTTTGCAACCGTAAGTCGTTAATAACAGCTTTAATGAGCCAATCATCAAAATCGCCTTTTTTTAATTTCTCAATTTCATCTAACAATAGGTCTTTTACGGTTTCAAGCGTCTGCCCTTCCCGCGGATTACCCCAGAATGAATGAATTCCGTAATCGACATAGAATTGAGGATAGGATCCCCCTCTGAGAATTTTTTGTTGCTGAACAAGATTAAGATCAATCAGACCGGCAGCTGAATTGTTTAAAATCATGTCGATCAGGGTCACATATTTTTTATCTTCCGTGCTGTCTCCTTTAAACCTGAAAGCCAGATTGACAGATTCCGCATCGGGACCAAATACTTCTCTTACAACTGGTTTTGTAATAGGATCCTCTTTGGGAAGAACAGGCTTTTCAAATGGTTTTGCCTTAAACTGACCAAACGTTTTATCAATCATCTGGATGGTTTTGTCCATATCAAAATCGCCGCTCATAATAACAGCCATGTTATTCGGAACATAGTAAGTATTGAAAAAATTCTGGATATTGACCATTGAAGGATTCTTCAGATGGTCAGCCAGTCCAAGTATTTGCCGGCCAAGAGGATGCTTTGGAAATAAGGCTCTCATCAAGGCAGAATTAAGTCTGCGTCCATCCCTGTCCTGACTCATATTATACTCCTCGTAAACTGTCTCCAGTTCAGTATGAAACAGTCTAAGAGCAATGTTGCTGAAACGTTCCTGCTCAAGTTTCAGCCACCGATCAATTTCGTTCGAAGGGATGTCCTCAATATATGATGTCCCCTGATAACTTGTAAAAGCATTGGTTCCCTGACCACCTATCATATTCATTAGTTTGTTATACTCATTCGGAATTGAATATGAGGCAGCAAGAATTGAGAGGCTATCTATTTTTGCAAAGATTTTTATTTTTGCAATCGAGTCCGTTGTAGCCCGCCGTTTTTCAAATAAATCGGAAATCTGACTGAGTAATGCATTTTCCTTTGCCCAGTTGGTCGTTCCAAACTTGTTTGTTCCTTTAAACATCATATGCTCAAAATAATGTGCCAGACCGGTTGTCTGTTCCGGATCAACCAATGATCCGGCTTTGACAGAAATTAAGGTTTGGATACGGGGAGCATCTTTAATTACGGAAAAATACACTTTCAGGCCATTTCCAAGGGTGTAAAGACGAACACCCATCGGGTCGTTAGTGATAGTTTCATAAGAATAGCCATTAGAGTCAGCCTGTTTTTTAGTTTGGTACTTATTATTCCCGCAACTGAAAATAAAAACAGCAATAAGTAATAAAGTTACTACATAAGAAAACTTTTTCATGGTATATGTTTTCTGAAATTTACAAATAATAAGTTCATCGCACATTATACAAAACCGATTATTTTACTAATTAATAGTCTTTTTGTATGAACTGCTTCGGGCGAAATACAGAAAATAAATTTTACTTTATCAGATATACCATTAATACATCACCATGCCTGATATAAAGCTTTCCCTTACTAATGACAGGATGAGCCCAGAACTGCCCCTCCCCTTTTTTTATCTGAAATTCACTTACTATTTCAAGTTTTGCAGAATCGGGTTTTACCAGGGCTACATGACCTGATTTTTCATCATACAGATAGAGCATCCCATCAGCAGAAATAACAGATCCTTTACTATACCACTTCGATGTCCAAAGTGTTTTACCGGTATTCCAGTCAACACAGACCCATGTGTCTACCGGTTTAGACATATGATTATTTCCATAAATATTGTCACCCAGAAGAACAACTCCACCAAGTTGTGGATCAAAATTTCTGTTTTCCCACACAACCTCAGCTGAATTTCCTTCGGGGGAAAGTTTAAGTTTCAGAGCCACCCAGTTGTACCCATTTGCGATAAGGATACATCCGTCTCTGAATACAGGTGTTATTGCATGATTCTTCATCACCCTGCCGGTCGCTGCATTAATTCCGGCATAGCTTATTTTCCAGAGAATCTTACCATCCTTTGAATTGACAGCTATAATATCTGTCCCCATTACGTTAACGATCATTTTCTTACCGGCATACTCAATAAGTTTAGGATTTACGTACTGTGGTTCCTCATTCAAAGGTTCGGCCTCCCATACAACCTTGCCGTTATCAACGTTGAATGCCACCATTGACGCTTTTTTCCCTCCTGGTGATGCAATTACCATGTTATCGACTACAAGTGGAGATTCGGATATGCCAAACATAAGTGGTTTGCTGTCATATAATTTGTAATGATTTTTCGACCACTTTATTTTACCATCAGATCCTACGCACACAATATCACCGCTTCCACTTATCAGGAAGATATTTCCATTATAATAAGTAGGTGTGCATCTTGAACCAGTATGGTTGGTCATCCACGCTTTGCCATAAATTGTTTCCCATTTCTTCTTACCATCAAGTGTAATGGCTGTAAGAACATCTGAGCTGTCCTTCCTCCCGGTTGCATAAACAGCATCGTCTGTTACGGTTGAGGAAGAGTATCCGTCTCCCATTCCAGCGGATTCCCACAAAAGCCTGGGACCACCGTCGGGCCATTTTTTCAGCAATCCTGACTCATTATAAATCCCTGTACGTCCTGGCCCGCGCCATTCATATAGCTGGCTGAAGACTGCAGTCAAACCACCTGTAAATAAGAACAGGGACAATAGTAATTTTGGATATTGTGATTTCATATTTTTCATAAAGGTGAATTATTAATGATATTTCAGTAAATTATTGGGTTTCAAGATAGATAATAAATTTAAATCTCTTCTTCTTCAAAACAATGCTATTAAACAACTGTTATTTAGAGAAATTCACAGATGAACTCAATGACCAATAGTGAGGATTTTTCTGAAAAAACGGTTAATCTGAATCCTTTTATTCAGTTTAAAACCTGGTATAGTGAACACCTGATCTCGGGAATAGCTATCCCCGATTCCGTGAGCCTTGGTACTGCCTCTGAAAACGGACAGGTTTCGATAAGGTCTGTATTGTTAAAACATTTTGATGACAACGGATTTGTATTTTTTACAAATTACAGAAGCAGGAAAGGTCTTCAGTTATCATTAAATCCGAAGGCCGCAATGCTTTTTTACTGGCCGGAATCAGGCCGGCAGGTAAGGATTGAAGGGGTTACAGAAAAAGTGACGGAAGAAGATTCTGAATCATATTTCAAAACACGGTCCAGGGAAAGCCAGCTAACAGCCTGGGCCAGCGAACAGAGTACCCTAATCCCCGATCGCCAGTATCTCTATGACCGTTATAATTTTTATAAAAATAAATATTCGGAAAAACCAGTTGACAGACCTCTGCACTGGGGTGGATTCCGGCTTATTCCCGAATGGTTTGAATTCTGGCAGAATGGAGAATTCAGGCTACACGACCGTTTAACATATACAAAAAGTAAAGATCAGTGGATTATAGAACGGCTGGCTCCGTAAATATCTGATACTATATAAGATCACAGGCATCCGGTGGCATCCAGTGCTCATGTTTGCCTTCCCACTTTATATTGCAACCAATAGGATTTGTCACAGGAACAGATATGGGTTTTCCTCCTGTAAGTTCCTCAAGCGCCAAATCAAGATTATTAACTGACATTTTTGAAGTGTCCCTTGGACTGTCCACACCACGACCGGTATAGACAAGTTTTCTCTCTTCATTAAAAACATAAAAGTGAGGGGTTCGTAATGCTCCATAAGCTTTTGCAAGCTCCTGGGTTTTATCATAAAGATATACCCAGGGAAACTTATGTGTCTTCATCCTTTTAACCATATTGGGAAAACTGTCTTCGGGATAAGTGTTTTCACTGTTTGAATTTACAGCTGCAAAAACAACTCCCCTTTTGCTAAATTTTTCTGCTGTTGCTCTTGTAACTTCATCCGAACCTATTACATATGGACAATGATTGCAGGTGAAAAAGAGAACCAGATATTTATTTTTTCCAAAGGCCGACAGAGTGTATTCCTTTCCCTCTGTAGAAGGAAGCTTAAAATCTATCGCTTTCTGACCGGGTTGTAATGTAAAAGCCATTTTTCATTAGTTTATTTATCAAAAATAACACTTTTCCACAGGAATTGTTCTTTAACCAATTTAAAATAAAGTTATTATTTGTGGATATCTGTTTTGACAAACTATTATCTCCTTTATTGTAAGTTGAATTTGTCGAAAACATATTTATATTTGTTTAAGCAACTTCAAAGATCTTTTAATTTATTACTGATTTGTATGACAACCAAAACTATTATCAAACTATTGATTTGTCTTATGGTATATGTTACAGGAGCAAATGTGCTTTTTGCCCAGATTAAACGCCCTAACCAGACCGGAATAGCCAATCTTGACAGTCTTCGCTGGCGCGATATGTGTGTTCTTCCTGATCCGGTTTCTAAAACTTATTATATGGTAGGGTCAGGAGGTAAGAGTGTAAGATGCTATACAAGCAAGGACCTCAAAAATTGGGAAGGTCCTAAAATAATCTATACTGCACCTCAGGATGTTTGGGGAGACATTCCAATCGTCAGTATCTGGGCACCTGAAATGCATTTCTACAAAGGGAAGTATTATCTGTTCCTTACTTTCGATACCCGCAATAAATTATGTGAGCAGTGGCTTAACTGGGAGCGCAATGGTCGCGTTACCCGTGGATCCCAGATCCTGGTCAGTGACTCACCGACAGGCCCCTTCACTGCTTTTCAAAAACATTCTACCCTCCCTGTCGACATGATGACGCTCGATGGTACTTTATATGTTGAGGATGGCATTCCTTACATGGTATATTGCCATGAATGGGTCCAGGTTACCAACGGTGCTGTTGGTTATGTTCAACTCAAGGACGATCTCTCTGAGATTGCCGGTGTACCGAAAAACCTGTTTCGAGGTAGCCAGGCTCCATGGAGCAAGATAGTCGATCAGTTTGGCTGTAATGTTACTGATGGCCCATTTTTGTACATGGGTAAAACGGGGAAATTATATATGACCTGGACAAGCGGAGGATATGAAGGCTACACCTGTGGTATAGCAATATCAGAATCAGGAAAACTGGCGGGTCCCTGGAAACAACAAGCCGAACCTCTTTATAAAAATGACGGAGGCCATGGCATGTTCTTCAAAACTTTTGAAGGTAAAATTATGCTGATACTCCATTCACCCAACAGCATGCAATCACGACCACGTATTTTTGAAATGGAAGATACAGGAGAAACACTTAAAGTCATCCGGGAGTTCACCGGAAACTAAAAATAGACGCACGACTTACGACGTAAGACATTAGGAGACATTTAACCTTGCGTCGTACGTCCTGAGTCGTGTATCCCTTATATTTCTATTTATTTCTGTATCGGATTTTCAGCTCTTTTAAAGAATTCTTCCTGAAGTTGTTGTATCGTATTGTCTTTCTTCAGAAACTTAATCAGTTCGGCAAGCTGACCGGCATCGCTTCCAATTAATAATTCGCCAAGCCGCTTATTCGGGGTGTTAATATCGCTTGCAAAATGATTTGGGTACTTTGCATACCACCATATACCCGTATAGCCAAATGGCAGCTTGCTTAATCTGTCCTGGTCCAGACCCGATTCATTTTTCAATGCCTCCTGATCAACCAGTACCGGATTTATATAGAACATCATTGAGGTCTCTTCTTCACCGGCATGACCATCGAGCCTGGCTTTTTTTAAGGATTTAATCTCAGCAGCATTTGCAGGGTCGCTTTCAGGCCTGAACATTACTACTATATAATCCTGCTTTTTAGCCAGTTGTGACTGGCAGAAATACTGAAGAAAACTTGTATTGCCTCCATGACCGTTTAAAAGAATGATTTTTTTCAATCCGTTCCTCGACAACTCCCTGCAGGTTTCATCAAGCATCTTCCACATCAGCTCATCACTGTAAGCAATAGCTCCCGGCTGATGCCGTGCTTCAAAAATCTGTCCGGTAAAATATGGGGGAAAAACCACGGCATATTCTTTTTCTGCAGCGTGAAAAGCAATCTCCCTTGCTTCGTATAAATCAGTTCCAAGAGGAAGATGGGGTCCGTGTTTTTCTATTATTCCAATCGGAATAATACAAACTCCTCCTGCCAGATCCACTGCCTTGGCAAATTTGGGTGATGTAAGGTCTTCCATTTTATATGGGATGCTGACCTTATCTGTTTGTTGCCCCATTAGTACAGCTGTCAGAAAAACAGCTGGTAAGAAAATTTTTAACTTTTTCATCCTTTGTGAGTTTTTATGATAATAATGAAGAATCTGAAATACCTGAGACCCGAAAGGAACAATGCTAATCCGATTCCATTATATAGCACTGACAAATCCTTCTTAGGTATAGCCGAGTGTCTGAGGGCAATTCCCATGGAAACCATTACTAGAACAATTATATAGCTTTTCCAGGTCATAAAAGAGAACAGACATCTTTTTTCATTCAGGGGCAACAGCCTGTTAAGGTTTTTGTCGGCAATCCTTAAAAAACCAAAATGATGGATCGGCATAGCTGCTAAAAATCCGGCTGTATAAAATAAAATCTGTTCCTTTCCATTACAGGCTGCCAGCCATCTGACAGCAAAGCTAATCAGCATAATCCCTACTCCGCACCACATAAGCCCTGCAAGAAGAACAAGAATTCTTTTATCAACCAATGGAGTATATTTCCTTAAATTCATATTGAAATTTTTTAAGAGCCCTTCATTAATTGTGTTAAATTTTACCCCCTTTCTTATTTCAAGGGGGAAAGGATCGAATCATTCTCCTTCCCCCCTGGGGGAAGGTCGGGAAGGGGGTAATAAAATTAAATAATCATCTTATAAGCTACTAATTATGTACTATCCCCACGGTATTATTCAATCTTAGCAAGACGGAAGGGTTTGATTTCAATTTTTTCCCATACTCCATTCGTAAGGTATGGTTCATCTTTCAGTATTTTATCTATTGAGTGCCGGTCAGGAACATCATAAACAATCATCGACCCGATCATTTCATTGTTTTCATCTAGAATGGCGCCGCCAAATAGAAATTCACTCTTCATTTTTAGCAGTCCTATTTTTTTAAAATGTTCTTCACGAACCCTTAATCTTCTTTGCGGGGCTTGCGGATCAGTTCCGTCGTAAGCCAACAGTAAAAATTGCATACTCTTTCTTTTTAATTTCAACAACTACCAGAAATCTTTCTTGCAAATCTATTGATTTTCAGGTGACATGGAAAATGTCGTCAATAATTTTCATTATCATTGTTTATATTTGTCATTGTTTATGGCGTTACCAGGGAATTTGCCAATTAAGATCCTGTCATATCCAATATGTTGAATATTAATAATTTATTTAATTCTTCCGGATTTTTCAGGGACCTGAAAAGAAAAGACCACAAACCTTCTTTCGGGGGACTTGATATTTTCAAATATATTGGTCCCGGCTTGCTGGTAACTGTCGGTTTCATCGATCCGGGAAACTGGGCAGCAAATATTGCAACCGGATCAGAATTCGGATATACTCTTTTATGGGTCGTTTCACTTTCTACAATTATGCTGATTGTTTTGCAGCATAATGTCGCTCATCTCGGAATTGCAACAGGACTTTGTCTTTCAGAAGCTGCAACAATATATTTAAAACCGTGGATTTCAAAGTCGGTACTGTCATTTGCCGTTCTTGCTTCTGTATCTACCTCGCTTGCAGAAATCCTCGGAGCTACTATTGCTTTAAATATGCTGTTTAATGTTCCGATGAGACTAGGTGCCTTGCTGGTGACCCTGTTTGTAATAATAATGTTGTTTTCACATTCTTATAAGAAAATTGAACGGTGGATAATCGGCTTTGTTTCGATAATAGGCCTTTCATTTCTATATGAATTATTTCTTGTAAAGGTTGACTGGATCCAGGCAGGTATTTCGTGGATAAAACCATCATTTCCTGAAGGCTCCATATTGCTGATAATGAGTGTTCTTGGCGCCGTAGTGATGCCACATAATCTCTTTCTTCATTCAGAAATCATACAAAGCCGCCAGTGGAATCTGCAGGATGAAAAAATCATTAAAAAACAACTCAGATTCGAATTTGCAGATACTCTGTTTTCGATGATAATAGGCTGGGCCATTAACAGTGCAATGATACTTCTTGCTGCTGCAACATTTTTTGCAAAAAACCAGAAAGTTGAAGAGCTTCCGCAAGCAAAACAACTTCTGGAGCCACTACTCGGTTCCAATGCTTCTGTCGTATTTGCTGTTGCTCTTCTCTTCGCAGGGATTGCATCATCAATAACTTCGGGAATGGCAGGCGGATCAATAGTCTCGGGAATGTATAAAGAACCGTATGATGTAAAAGATAATCATTCCCGGATAGGTGTGGTAATATCCCTGGTTGGTGCTTTAATATTGATATTCTTTATCAGTAATCCTTTCAAAGGTCTTATATTATCGCAGGTATTTTTAAGTGTTCAGCTTCCTTTTACCATTGCAGTGCAACTTTACCTTACCTCATCAAAAAAGGTAATGGGAAAATACGCCAACAGCCGGTTTCTGATTGGTTTGTTATCTGCTATTGCAGGAATTGTAACCTTTCTGAATATAAAACTCCTTATTGATTTTTTAATAAAATAGATATACTTAAGAATTTTCATAATGGCTGGGAATAAATATAAAATTGGTCTGGTTTTAAGCGGTGGAGGGGCAAGAGGGTTCGCGCATCTTGGAGTGATACATGCATTAAATGAGGTAGGAATTTTTCCTGATATAATATCCGGAACCTCCGCCGGAGCGCTGGTTGGTGTTTTGTATGCTGATGGTTATACATCAAAAGAGATTTTGAAGTTGATGAGTATAGGCAGCCGTCTTGATTTTATGCGACCGGTACTGCCAAGAGAGGGATTGCTTCAGATTAATAGCATAATTAAAATATTGAAAACAAACTTACGTGCAACAACATTTAAAGAGCTGAAGATCCCATTATTTGTTACAGCAACTGATCTTAATAATGGTAAAGCCGTCTATTTTTCTTCAGGTGATCTGATTGATCCGGTTATTGCCTCTGCCAGCATACCGGTACTTTTTCAACCTGTAAAAATCAACGGTGTTTCTTATGTTGACGGTGGTGTTTTGGATAATCTGCCGGTAAGGCCGATCGAGAAAAAATGCAAAATTCTTATCGGTTCTTTTGTTAATCCGGTAGGTTATATTGAAAAAATAAGCGGATTGATAAATATTGCTGAAAGAACTTTTATGCTCAGCATGTCAAAAGAAATTTCCGAAAAAGCTAAGAAATTCAATCTTTTTATTGCTCCTCTGGAACTGAGAAATTACAAAATTCTCGATCCTGAAAAAGCCCATTTGCTTTTTGAAGTTGGCTATAATGCAACCAAACAAAAGCTGAAAGAAACAGATATAGATAAATTGTTGGAAAAATAATTAAATCCTCATGGGGTGCTGCTGATTACTTTTCAATCAGGGAATAAAGTTTTTTGATCTCTTCTTCCCACAATGATTCTTCCGGTGTTTCGAGTATCAAAGGCATATTGTCGAATTTTGAGTCATTCATTATCATTCTGAAGACATCTTTCCCTAAAAAGCCTTTTCCTATATTATCATGCCGGTCAACTCTGGTGGCATAGTCTTTCTTTGAATCATTAATATGCATTCCCCGCAAATAATTAAATCCGACAATCTTATCAAATAAACTGAATGTTTCAGCAAACCCTTCGGGTGATTTAATATTATATCCTGATGTGTAAGCATGACATGTATCAATACAAATTCCAACCCGCGACTTATCCTCAACTTTGTCAATTATGAACCTGATATGTTCGAATTTATATCCAAGATTTGTTCCCTGCCCGGCTGTATTTTCTATCACAGCGGTAACACCCTTTGTTTTGTCAACAGCTCTGTTTATAGATTCTGCCATACGACTGAGGCTTTCCTCTTCACTTATGGAATTAAGGTGGCTCCCGGGGTGAAAATTTAGCCTGTCAAGTCCTAATTGTTCACATCGTTGCATTTCATCAAGAAATGAAGCTCTTGACTTTTCCAGGAGTTCTTTATCGGGATGTCCGAGATTTATCAGATAACTATCATGAGGCAATATCTGAAATTGCTTATAGTCATATTTCTCACAGTTGTCTCTGAATGCTTTGATACTTGCTTTTGACAAAGGATTTGAGAACCACTGTCTTTGATTTTTAGTAAAGAGAGCAAAAGCTTTCGCTCCTATTAAATTTGCATTTATCGGAGAGTTTTCAACACCTCCTGAAGCACTTACATGTGCACCGACGTATTTCATGATTCTGATAATATGTGAAGGAAGTCAAAATCTTTATTCTGATTCAAAGATCACCTGAATCTTTGAACAATATAACAAAAATTATTGTCTTATGTTTATATTATTAATTTGAAATATTATCTGGATATTGTTAAATTTGCAAATGAAACCTTTTAAACACAATAAGATATATGGCAGATTTAAATAGTAGTATCCCAAATGTACAGGGAACGAAAAAGAGTAACCCTGTTGGTATGATTGTCACTTCAATCATTCTTGGATTAGCTCTGATTTTTCTTATTTATTTGTATTTCGATAAGAAAAACAAAATGGTTGAAATGGAGACGGCCCTTACTCAGGAAAAAGACTCCCTTGCAACCGAACTAAGACATATGGTCGTTGCATATGATACTCTGAAAACGTCCAATGATACTCTTAATGCAGGGTTGCAAAAGCAGAAGAATAAGATTGTCCAGCTGCTGTCTGTTAGTGCATCAAATGTTCAGCTTATTAAAAAGTACAGGAGCGAGATCACAACAATGAGAGAAATAATGAAAAGTTACATTGTTCAGATCGATTCCCTTAATACAAAAAACAAAATGCTTGCCTCCGAAAATACTGAAATCAAGCAGCAAATAACTCAAGTGCAGAATACTAATTCAGAGCTCTCAAAGGTGAAGGAGGAACTAAGCAACAAAGTTGAGGTTGCCTCAATTATTCAGGCGAAGGATATTGTTGCTGTTTCTTTGAATAAAAAGCAAAAAGTGACTACAAGAATTAACCTGCTCGATAAACTCAGAATATGTTTCACTCTTCGTGAGAATCCTCTTGCTAAGGCAGGCCAGAAAGATGTTTATATGAGAGTGATCCGACCCGACTCGCTGGTTATAACAAGCAGTCCCGATAATCTTTTTGATTATAAAGGCAATAAAATTATATATTCTGCCAACCGCCAGGTAGACTATTTGAATCAGGATATTGAAATGTGCATATTTTTGGACAATACCAAAGATTTTATTATCGGCAATTATAGCGTGGAACTTTACCTCGAGAATAATATTATTGGCCGGACAAATTTCATGCTTTCAAAGAAATAGCTATTCTTCAGCTGGCATCATAAATTCAGAAATAATATTATCTGATATCATTTTACCCTGGGTTGTAAGAACCAGGGTTTTTTTGTCCAGTCTCATCAGACCGTATTCTTTGAATTTACCTGCCAGATTGATAACATAATCATAGCCTTCTTTTTCAAACATTTTTTCAATATAGTCAAGATCTATGCCCCACATCGTTCTCAGGGAGGTCATTATATATTCATTAAAGCGGGTTTTTATATCAAGTTCTTCACGCTCAAAAAAGGATTTTCCCGTATTAAGCGATTTTATATAGTTTTTCAGATCACGTACGTTCCACTGTCGTGAATACCCGTTAAAAGAGTGAGCTGAAGGTCCAAGCCCAATATAATTGATCTGTTTCCAGTAATTTGAATTATGAACTGAAAAATAATCCGGTTTACCGAAATTTGAAATTTCATATTGGATAAAACCTGCAGATTCTGCTTTTTCAATCAGAATATTAAATTGAGCTGCACTTTCATCATCATCAATTTCAGAAATCAACCCTTTCTTCAGCATTTTCCCAAAGACTGTATCGGGTTCAAAAGTCAGGTGATAGGCTGACAGATGCTGAATGTTAAATGAAAATGAAAAATCGAGATTTGATGTCCATTCCTGCAGGCTCATTCCCGGAATACCATATATAAGATCTATTGTAACGTTTTCAAATCCTGCATTTAATGTCTCTTTAAGTGCTGTAACAGCTGTGGCCGAGTTATGCCGTCTGTTCAACATTTGAAGATCTGAATCTCTCCACGATTGAATTCCCAGACTGACTCTGTTAATATTATGATTCTTCAGTCCTTGTAAATAAGCAGGCTGGACATCATCAGGATTTAACTCTATGGTTATTTCACAATCTCCGGCTACTTTGAACAATTTATAAATATAATTGAGTATTGTTCCTAATTCTTTAATTGAAAACACCGACGGAGTACCTCCGCCAAGATATATTGTTGAGACGATTTCGTTTTCGAGATAATCCTTCCTTAATGAAGCCTCCTTTAGCAGGGCATCAATAAATGCGGAATTATCAACCGGAGAAATTATGTGATAGAAATCACAGTAAAAACAGAGTTTTTTACAAAATGGTATATGTATATATATCCCTGCCATCTATTTTAAATTATTCACAATAATACAGTCCGCCCGGACTCTCTTTTTAACAACAAAATTGTTCAAAAAGGATCTAATGGACGGGGATTTTACAAAGGTTCACTAAGTTTATGAATTAATCAGGTTAAATTTGCAATAAATGATAAAAATGATCAAGAAGAATAAATTCTCTATACTGGTGGCTCTGACAATAATGTATCTTAGCCTTACAAGTTCTCATACTTTCGACAAAGTTTCGTTTATTACTATTCCTTATATCGACAAAATTGTGCATTTCGGAATGTATTTTGGCCTTATGTCAGTAATTATTCTGGAAAACCGTAAAACCATAAACAAAACCAGCCATTTGTTCCTTATTGGTCTGATTCCTCTTTTATATGGTATCCTTCTTGAAATTATGCAATCGACTCTTACTCTCACCCGAACCGGGAGTTTTTATGATGCGCTTTTTAATTGTGCAGGCATTCTGGTTTCAATTTTGTTATGGCTCTCGATCAGGCCTCCGGAAAAAAAATACTCAGATAGTAATTAGTTCTTTATTTTTTGCCTTTCTCACAAGGTCATAAATTGTACTCTCGCCGAATAATCTTATTAACTCTGATCTTGTCTTTTCATAATCTTTATGAAGAGGACAATGCTTTTTCTCTCCCACAACTCCTTCACATGAACCGTTATGCATAATACAATTAGTGAATACATCCTTCCCGTCGATAGTATTTACAATATCGAGCAATGTTATATCTCTGGGATCTTTCAGCAGAGAAAAACCTCCATGCGGCCCTTTTGAAGAGCTTAGAATTTTTTGTTTCGCAAGCTGTTGAAGAATTTTTGCCAGAAACGGTGTCGGAAGATCTAAATCACCGCTTATTTTCTTTATACCCGTTTTCCCGCCAGATATGGGCTGGCTTGCCAGATAAATAACAGCCCTTATTCCGTATCTGCACGAATTTGAAAGCATATTAATACATTTTTAATGAGATCTTATCTACTCTTCTCATGTGCCGCCCGCCTTCAAATTCTGTTGTCAGGAATGTCCTTACGATCAGATATGCTTCCGATTCCGAAACGAACCATCCAGGTAAAGTAAGAATATTTGCATCATTATGGGCCCTCGATAAACGACTTATCTCCTCATTCCAGCAAAGTGCTGCCCTTATTCCCGGATGCTTGTTTACCACCATATTTATTCCATTTCCGGTTCCGCATATTGATATCCCTAATTTATAATCACCTGCAGAAACAACATTCGCCAGGGGATGACCAAAATCAGGATAATCAACTGATTCATCTGAAGTAGCTCCAAAATCCCTTACATCGTACTTTTCCTTAATCAAATAAGCCAATATTTTTTCTTTAAGGTAGTACCCGGCATGATCCGATGTTATAGCAATTTTACTATTTTCCAACTCCTTGATTTTTAATTTTTAAATTGTTCAATCAGGCCGCAAATTAATACAAATGCTTAAATAAAAAAAAGTATTCCAATATCTTAAACGATGGTGTAAGATAGAATAACAAAACAATAAGGTGAATGTTTAGATGGCCCCCGATCACTTTATTTTTTAAGCCCCCTTTAGGGGGGCAGGGAGGCCAATAACCAGTGAAACAGAAGTCCTATTGCCCGGTTGTTAATAACATGTAAATAATCTAATATAAATACTCATAATATCATGCTTTATCAACCATTTTAATTCCTTCCAGTATTTTAATTTGAATTTATTGAAGTTATTATAAAATAAAATCAAAATATGAACTTTAATTAAACATCAAAAACTTTACTTTTACTTTTTTTCCGTATCAACAAGCTTATCATAACAACTGTTAATTATTTTTCTAATCTACTGATTTTCAAAAACGGTATGTTTTTTGAGCTGTTGAAAAGATGTTGGTACACTGGTAATGGTGAAAAATGCAATAATTTTTCGATTATTATATCAACACTATTAACAGGATATCATCATCATTATAAATAAAATTTAAATTAATAATTAAGAATATTATACTGTTAATTACTGTTGAAAAGGATATCAATGATAAATTCGATATTACATTAATGAGTAATTTTACTCCATGAAACCAAAATCACAGGAACAAAATATAGTTGAAATAAAAAGACTGAAGACAGAAAAAAATGCAATTATCCTTGCACATTATTATCAGACGGGAGATATTCAGGATATTGCTGATTTTGTAGGAGATAGTCTTGCCCTTTCACAAAAGGCAGCTTCAAATTCAGCTGACATTATACTTTTTGCAGGAGTTAAATTTATGGCAGAAACTGCTAAAATACTGGCTCCGGAGAAAAAAGTACTTCTTCCTGATTTAAACGCAGGTTGTTCTCTTGCAGACTCCTGTAAAGCAAGCGATTTTAAGAAATTCTTAAAGGAAAATCCCGGAAGAACTGTTGTTTCATATGTAAATACCACCGCTGAAATAAAAGCGTTATCCGATATTATATGTACATCATCTAATGCGGTTCAGATAGTGGAATCCCTTCCGGCAGAAGAAAAAATAATATTTGCACCTGACCGTAATCTGGGAAACTATGTCCTAAACAAAACAGGGAGGGATATGATAATATGGAACGGAACATGTCATGTGCATGAAGAATTTTCACTCGAAGCAATTTTGAGATTAAAGAAAGAAAATCCCTCAGCAAAAATTATTGTTCATCCCGAATGTGAATTACCTGTGAGAATGGTTGCAGATTTTATAGGTTCTACATCGTCACTTTTGCAATTTATAAGGAAAGACCCTGGAAATTGTTATATTGTGGCAACTGAAGCTGGTATAATACACCAGATGAAGAAGAAGAATCCTGAAAAAAATTATATTCCGGCACCACCGAGAGATTCTACATGTGGTTGCAGCGAATGTAGTTTTATGAAACTTATTACAATTGAAAAAATATTAAATTGCCTTCAAAGTGAAAAACCTGAGATCATAATAGACAAGGAAACTCTCATGAAAGCTCAAAAGCCCATTAAAAGGATGATAGAAATCTCTGAAAAACTTGGTCTTTAAGTCATGAAAAAAATTATAGTTTTTTTATTTTTTTTATTAATCTGTAAAATAAGTTCTGCACAGGACAACGGAACTTTAAAGGATGGTTATCAGATATTTAAATATCCTAATGGCGCAGTATCGAGTGAAGGATTGATAAAAAATGGAAAACCGGAAGGATTCTGGAAAAGTTATTATGTTACAGGAATTAAAAAATCGGAAGGTAAAAGAACTAGTTTTTTACTCGACAGTATCTGGTTATTTTATGATCAGACTGGAGACACAACTGAAAAAATAAATTATCTGTACGGCAAAAAGAACGGATGGTATTTCAAATTTAAAAAAGATCCATCCCGGGGAGTTTATATCTGGTCAAAGGAGCTTTTTGCAGCAGACAGGAAAGAGGGTACTGCATATATATATTTCCCCGATGGCAAAATACAACAGACTTTCACTTATAACGGCGGCAAAAAAGAGGGCCTTTCAAAAGAATTCGACAAAGAGGGAAACATAATAACACTTCTTGAATACAGCAATGATTTTCTTGTAAGCAGGGAAAAAATCAACAGAACAGACAGCAAGGCTTTAAAACAGGGAGACTGGAAAGAATTTTATCCTAACGGAGGAATCAAATCTGAAAAATCATTCAGAGATGATCTCATGCATGGTTATTATAAAGAATATGATAACCGCGGAAAGCTGGTGCTTACTATGCTTTATGATAGCGGAGCAATAGTGAAATCAAGAGTGGAGGATGAACCTGATATTGAAATAATAAATAAACATGATCAGGATGGCAAGCTGATATATAGCGGTCCTTATCGCAACAAGGTTCCTGTTGGGGTTCACAGAGAATACGGGAAAGACGGAAAGGTCACAAATTCGTTTATATACAACGATAACGGATTACTCCTCTCCGAAGGAATAGTAGACGAAGCCGGAAAGTACAACGGAAAGTGGAAAGATCTGTTTTCCAACGGAAAGGTACAGGCAGAAGGACAGTATACTGATAGCAGACGCTCGGGCCAGTGGAAGTTCTACAATATCTTTGAAAAAATAGAGCAGACCGGTTCTTATAATAATGGCCGCCCTGATGGATTATGGAACTGGTATTATGAAAACGGATCCCTTCTGAAAGAGGAAGAATACTTTCAGGGAAAGCGTGACGGATCATCAACAGAATATTCTGTTAACGGAGATATAATTGCCCAGGGACAGTATTCAGATGGTGAGAAAAACGGTGAATGGAAATATAAATCCGGAGATATGACTGAGGAAGGAAAATATATCACCGGGTTAAAGGATGGAGTCTGGAAATCATATTACAACAACGAAAAACAGAAATTCAAAGGAAATTTTGTTCAGGGCAATCCTGATGGTAAGCAAAGCTATTATTTTGAAAATGGCAGAATTAAAGAAGAACAGTACTTTCAGATGGGGATCAGACAAAAAACATGGAAGAAATATAACGAGGAAGGAATTCCAATACTCATAATTGCATATAAGGATGATGTGGAAATAAGTATCAACGGTGTCAGAATTAAGCTTCCTGAAGGCGATACCAAACTGATTAAATAGTTACTTTGCCTTATGGAAGAAAACATTAACATCAGGAAGGATATTATTACACAAAATGATAAGGAATTTGATAAACAATTACGGCCGCTGAGTTTCAGCGATTTCAAAGGACAGAAACAGGTAATTGAAAACCTTATTGTATTTGTAACTGCCGCTAAACAGCGGGGTGAGTCTCTCGACCATGTCCTTTTACATGGTCCTCCCGGATTAGGTAAAACAACTCTTGCAACCATAATAGCCAATGAGTTGCAGGTTAATCTACGTGTTACATCCGGACCGGTACTGGATAAACCGGGCGATCTTGCAGGATTGCTTACTAACCTGCAGGAAGGAGATGTACTTTTTATAGATGAGATTCATCGCTTGAGCCCGGTTGTTGAAGAATATCTATATTCTGCAATGGAAGATTTTCAGATCGATATAATGATTGATAAAGGACCAAGTGCAAGAAGTGTCCAGTTAACACTCAATAATTTTACACTTATTGGTGCAACAACGCGATCGGGCCTTCTCACAAGTCCTTTAAGAGCGAGGTTTGGGATTAAATTTCATCTTGAATATTATGATCATGAAATACTTACAGGTATTGTAAAAAGATCGGCAGGAATACTTGGCATTGAAATTGGTGAGGAAGCAGCTGTTGAAATTGCAAGAAGAAGCAGGGGTACTCCCAGAATTGCCAATGCTTTGCTAAGAAGGGTAAGGGATTTTGCCCAGGTAAAGGGTTCGGGACAAATAGATATCGAAATTACAAGATATGGACTGAAAGCTCTCAATATTGATCAACATGGTCTGGATGAAATGGATAACAGGATACTTTCTGCCATTATTGATAAATTCGGGGGTGGTCCTGTCGGCTTAAATACCATCTCTACCGCTGTAGGTGAAGAAAGCGGAACAATTGAAGAGGTTTATGAACCATTCCTGATAAAAGAGGGGTACCTTAAAAGAACTCCAAGGGGACGCGAAGCCACGGAACATGCATATAAACATCTGGGAAAACAATTCGGGCGCGATATACCGGGGACGCTTTTTTAATTGAATACATTACTGATCTTTTCCAGCCCCTTTGTATTCAGGATCTTAATTTTCCTTCCATTTAATTCAACCAGCTTATCCGATTTAAACTCGGATAATAATCTGATTACAGATTCAGTCGCCGTGCCTACTATATTTGCAAGCTCTTCACGGGTGAGAGAAATTTTAAGAAAATTCTCATTATCAAGACCAAAATCATTTACCAGAAATAGAAGTATCTCTGCCAATCGTTCCCTGACAGTTTTCTGCGCAATATCCGTTATGAAAGAATTTGCCTCACCTAATTCGTGACAGGCAAGCTTTAGCAATTCCAGGGCATATGCAGGATTCGTTTTAATAAACGATGTAAGTATTTCTGACGGAATGAAGCACACCTGACACTCTTCAATTACTTTTGCAGATGTACATGCCAGCTCATTACTAAGAACACTCCTGTATGCGATTATATCTCCGGTTTTTGCGAAACGGATAATTTGTTCTTTTCCGTCAAAACCTGTTTTAAAAACTTTAATGATACCGCTGTTTATACAGAAAAATCCGCTGATACGATTTCCTTCCTGGTAAAGAATATCCCCACGCTTATATTGACGGAAATCTTTTGCGAAGTTAAGAGCTTCAACTTCATCAGGGTTTAAGTACTTGAAAATCGAACCTGATTCAAGGGAGCATCTGTCACATAGCGGAACATGAATTTCTTGTTGTTTCATTTCGTCTCCTCAATTATAGTGCAAAGATTAACACTGTCATAACATTTATGTTCAAATAAATCAAAATGCTGTCTTAAATTGATCGAGAAACCTCAGATCATTTTCAAAATATAATCTCAGGTCATTTACTCCATACTTTAACATTGCAGCCCTTTCTATACCCATCCCAAAAGCGAAACCGGTATATTTTTTACTGTCAATATTGCAGGCTTCAAGAACATTTGGATGTACCATTCCGCATCCTAATATTTCAAGCCAGCCTGTATATTTGCAAACCTTACAGCCTTTACCACTACAGATTGTACAACTTACGTCCATTTCGGCAGATGGCTCAGTAAAAGGGAAGTACGATGGTCTTAACCTGATATCCGTGTCTTTTCCAAATAACTCTCTTGCAAAAAACAATAAAGTCTGTTTCAGATCTGCAAATGATACATTCTCATCGATATATAATCCCTCAACCTGATGAAAAATACAATGAGCCCTTGCAGAAATGGCCTCATTGCGGAAAACCCTGCCGGGTGAAATGGTCCTAATGGGAGGTTTTTGATTCTGCATTACCCTCACCTGTACTGAAGATGTATGTGTTCGTAGCAAAATGTCTTCCGGACTGGAGTCTTCAGACGATATTCTGGAAATATAGAAAGTGTCCTGCATATCTCTCGCAGGATGCTCAGGAGCAAAATTAAGCTTTGTGAAAACATGATCATCATCTTCAATTTCAGGACCCTCTGAAACAGTAAAACCGATACGGGTAAAAATATCAATAAGCTCATTTCTGACTATAGAAATGGGATGACGGGAACCGGTTGAATAAGGAAAAGATGGTCTTGTAAGATCAGTACCATCAGCTGATACTTCTTTATTTTGAAGATCAGTTTTCAGAGAATTATATTTTTCAAGAGCATTCTGTTTCAGAAGATTAAGTTTCTGACCAACCTCCTTCTTCTGTGAAGCAGGCACGTTCTTGAATTCTTCAAAAAGATCAGAAAGTAATCCCTTTTTGCTTAAATATTTCAAGCGAAATAATTCCAGTTCTTCAGAATCTTTTACAGAAAAAAATGAGACTTCATTTAAAAGATCAGTAATATTTTGAATCATTAAAGGAGGTTTTAAATCAACTATAATTATTTTCTGATAATTTTAATTTTAATTATTTTTATATCATTGAGCGGCTTGTTATTGCTATCGGTTTGTACATCTGCAATTTTATCAAGAATATTCAAACCTTCAATTACTTCACCAAATACAGTGTAAGTACCATCAAGAAGAGGTGTTCCCCCAATGGTTTTATAAATATTTCGTTGTTCTTCGGATATCTTGTAGGCTTTATTATTAGCCAGATATTGAAACATTTTAAGAGATGCAATTTCCTGCATTTCCGCATCTGAAAGAGCTTTTTGTGATAATCTGACACTGTCTGCAGTTTCCTTTAATATCTTTTTAAAAAGAGTTTGTTTTATATTACTGTTGATACGCTGTTCAGCCAGATTTAGATCATCATCTTTTAATATAACGCCCTGAACTATGTAGAACTGAGTTCCGGAGGATCTCATTTCCGGATTAACATCGTTACTCTGACGAGCGGCAGCAAGGGCTCCTTTCTTATGAAAAAACTGGTTATTGAATTCGGCTGGAATAGTATATGTTTTAATAGAATCAGGCAAATTCTTTACAACTCCGGTCTTAGTAACAGGATCACCGGCCTGTATCATAAAATTTTTTATGATCCGGTGAAATGAAATTCCATCATAAAAGCCCGTGTTTATTAATCTTATGAAATTATCACGGTGTCGGGGAGTTCCATCATAAAGTTTTATCTTAATATCACCCATTGAGGTTATTATAGACACAACCATATTATCATTTCCGCCGGGAGCATTACATGAAATAATGATGAATAGGGCAGAAGAAAAAGATAACTTTTTAAAAATGCTGTTCATGAAATTGAAAATTGGTTAATAAAGTTCTGCAATTGTGAATGCAAAGATATTTAACTTTGGATGATACAAGAAAATATTGGTTTTCAAATTACATTATTTTCATCACAACATTTATTACAATGAATTGATTTGGTCATTAGGACTATATTTGTCATCTGAATTTTGATTATTTTTAAGCGGTCTGGCTGACACAAAAAGAGGAAGTGGTGGATTCGAACATGCAGGTAAAAAATAAGTATGAAATCATATAAATATTGTTTTGTTTTTTTAGTGCTTATTATATTAAGCTTCAGTTCTTGTGGAAGAACAGTATTTCGTTCGAGAATTGGTGGGAAAGCAGATAATAATTACGATAAAGCCGCATTTAGTTATTATTATGTGGAAGCTTTGAAGCAGAAATTACTCGGAAATGGCGGTGACGCACTTAAATATTTCGAAGAGTGCATAAAGATTAATCCGAAAAGTGATGCCTCGTATTTTCAAATGGCTCAAATTGTAATTGCTAATGGTGACATAAAAAGCGGGAAACATTTTGCAACTAAGGCATTATCAATGGCTCAACAAAATATTTGGTACCTTACAATGCTGGCCGGATTATACTATCAGGAAAAGAATCTTGATAGTGCCATAATTTATTATGAAAAAGCAGTTAAATATTTTCCTGAGAAAGAAAATCTTCAACTTACACTGGGAAACCTGTACTCTGGAAATAAAAATTATGAAGAAGCAAATTTGATTTTTGATTCTTTAGATAAGAAATATGGAGTAAATGAAACCTCGACAATATCATCAATTAAGAACCTTATGGCAGGAGGTAAGTATGATGATGCAATGGTTAAAATATCAGCCCTGCTAAAAGAATATCCGGAGGAAGTATTATTCAACGGACTGCTTGCAGACATCTACCGTGGAAAGGGAGATAATCAGAAAGCACTGGAAGTGTACAATCAGCTCCTGGAAAGAAATCCTGACAATCCTGAGATACAACTTTCACTTATTGACTTACTACTTGCTGAAAAAAGTTATAATGATTTATTTATGCTATTAAATACTGTAATGCTTAATAGTAAAGTTGACCGTGAAGATAAAATTTCATTGCTTGCCAGACTTATAGAAATACCGGAACTTAATAAAGAAGGGGGAGACAAATTAATAATCGCGATGATGGTTTTAGAGGCAAATTATAAAAGTGATAATATAATACCACTCCTTCGGCCGGAATTGATGATTAAACAAAACAAACTGATCGATGCATCAGTCAGACTGAATGAGATCATTCAAGAGAATCCGGACAATTATTATGCGTGGGAAAAGTTGCTTGTAGTATATACCCAGTTGAAAGATTATGAAAAACTATTAGAAAAAGGAGAAGAGTGTGCTACCAGGTTTAACAGGTCTTTTCCTGCAAAAATTTTGTATGCAAACGGAGCGCTTGAAAGTGGCAAATATTCAATAGCACTTGATGAATTGAAAAAGGCTGAAATTCTAGCCGTGGATAATAAGGAATTTATTGTTCAGGTACTTACCATGAGAGCAGATATTTATTACAGAATGAAAGATTATCTGAAGGCATTTGAGACATTTGAAAAAGCACTGAAAACCGATAATGAGGACCTGACGGTTATTAATAATTATGCATATTACCTTGCTGAGCAAAATACAAACCTTAAGGAAGCAGAAGAGATGGCAAAAAGGGTCATTGAAAAAGAAAAAGGGAATAATACATTTCTTGATACTTATGGATGGGTTCTATATAAAAGAGGAAAGCTAAATGAAGCTGCCAGAGTTATGGAGTCAATAATCAGTAGCGGGGATAAGCCTGACGCTGTATGGTATGAACATTATGGATATATATTGAAAAAGCAGAAAAAGTGCACAAAAGCGGTGGATAATTGGAATATTGCACTGAAAATAGATAGCACAAAAACTGATTTGATAAAAGAAATTGAAAATTGTGGAAAATAGTTGTCATAGTAATTCTGGGATTTTTTAGTGCTGGTTGTTCTGTAATAAGAAACACGAGTAACAGAAACTTAGAGATTTCAAAAGAGTTTTTGTCAGAGAATATTTTAGAAAGTGTTAAAAATCAGAATATTACAAACGATAATTTTTTTATTCAGAAAGCCGAAATTGAAATCATAACTCAAAATAGCAAGGAGAGGCTAATAGGGAGTGTGAAATTTATTCAACCTGATAAATATCTGATAAGCATAAAAGGAAGGACTGGAATTGAGGGAGCAAGGATATACACCTCGGGAGATACAATACTTATAAACGATAGAATTAATAAGAAAATGTATTCAGTATCATCGTTATTTTTGAAAAGAAAATATGGTCTTTCAACGAATTTTTTACCTTTATTTTTTGGAGATGTCATATTAGAAAAAAATTCAGAAAGAAACAAGGCATCATGTTCCGGAGATAAATTAAACTTTGATTGTGCTGTTCAGGGCATATTTCTAAATTATGAGATAAACTGCAAGAAAGGGAAAACAATTCTTGTTAAACAACATAATAGTGTTGATCTGAAAAGTATCGATATAAAATATAGTAGTTTTATAAAAAGCGGTAATTTATTAATGCCAGAAAACATAGAACTAATAGATTCTCAGAATAATATAAAATTGAAGATTAAAGTAGTAAAAATTCAGCAGCCATGGAACGGGAGAATAGAATTTATCCCGGGAAGGGACTATGAAATAATTGAGCTTTTATGAAGTATTTATATCTGCTAATTATAATTCTTGTATTTGATAATAGTTTATGCGCCCAGACAAAAGCAGAGCTCGAAGAAAAGCGAAAAGCAACTCTTAACGAAATTGTTTACGTGGATAATATGCTTAAATCAACAGCAAAGAAAAAGGCTGAAAGCATGAATGAAATAAAAATAATTGGAAATAAATTGAATTTAAGAGAATCGGTGATCAGAGGAATGCGCGAAGAAATAAATCTGCTTTCAGAAAGAATTGATCTGAATACTGTAGCTATAAATATGATGGAAAGCGATTTGGTTGGTTTAAAGAATGATTATGCCAGAGCAATTCTTAATTCATATAAAGCTAAAAAGGAAAATCCTGAATTAGTATATATTTTGTCAGCAAAAGATTTCAATCAGGGCTATAAAAGGCTCAAATATCTTCAACAGGTAACAAAGTTCCGGCGGAGGGAATCGGAGATAATAATGGAATTAAAGGATCAAGTTCAAACAACAAAGGATAGATTACAGAATGATTTATCAAGGCTTTCAGATTTAAAATCTAAAGAAGAACAGCAAAAAGGCTTGTTACAGTCTGAACAAGAGAGAAAACAACAAATGGTCAAATCGCTAAGTAGTAAGGAGAGAAAGCTTCAAAAGGAACTCAAAGAAAAGAAGCATATTGCTGACAGAATTGAGAAGGAAATTGCACGTCTTGTTGAAGAAGAGAGGAAAAAAGTTATAAAATCAGATAAGACCCCTGAACAAAAACTGATTGGAGAAAATTTTGCAGAAAATAGAGGGAAATTACCGTGGCCGGTAGAAAAGGGAATTATCACAAGCCAGTTTGGAATTCAGAAACACCCTGTGTTAAAATATGTTACTGAGAATAATATTGGTATAGAAATCACAAGTCTGGGCAGGACATCGGTAAGAAGTATCTTTAAAGGGGAAGTTGCAAAAGTTTTTTCGGTACAAGGAGCAAATATGATAGTTATTATAAGGCATGGTAAGTATTTATCAGTTTATCAAAATATTGTAGATTTGAAGGTTAAAACGGGAGACAGAATTGAAACGAAAGAGGAGATAGGACTTGTTTATTGCGACAAGGAGAATGGAAACAAATCAATCTTAAAATTTATGATATGTCAGGAAAGGGAATATCTCGATCCTGAAGCCTGGATATCAAAAAACTGAGGAATTGTGTAACAAATATGGTATATTTTAGTATAAGGACTGTCATTTAAGAAATTATGTACAAAAAGATCAAAATAGAATCTTCATCAGAAAATTTACGAGTTGTAGAAAATGCAATTGATGAAACTACTACTATTCTTGGAATTTCGCAGGACAGTTACGGAAAAATTCTGGTCTCAACAATGGAGGCTGTGAATAATGCTATATTACATGGTAACCGCTCTGATCCGAAAAAGATTGTAGAAATTGTTATAAGCTATAAAACAAATGAGCTTAAAATAAAAGTTGCTGATGAAGGACCAGGATTCCGGCCGGAGAATATACCGGACCCGACCATTCCGGAAAACATTGAGGCGCTTAACGGAAGAGGAGTGTATCTTATGTCTCACCTGGCTGATAAAATAAAATACAACAAGAAAGGTAATTCAGTCACAATTACTTTTAAAAACATTACCGGTTGAGTTTAAGAATATTTTATGATGAAACGGACTTCAGGCTTAAAGGATGGAGAAAAGCCGTGAAGATACTTAATAAGGTCATCGAGAAAGAAGGAAAAATTTCAGGTGACCTTAGCTTTATAATTACTAATGATGAAAGATTAAGAGAAATAAATATTCAGTTTCTTGAACATGATTACTATACGGATGTTATAACGTTTAATTTTAATAATGGAGATATAATAAACGGAGAAGTATATATCAGCCTTGAGCGAGTAACAGAAAATGCTTCAAACTATAATGTTAGTTTAAAATCAGAAATATTTCGGGTGTTGATCCATGGAGTTTTACACCTTGTTGGATATAATGATTTGGTTGAGAATGATAAGATCAGGATGAGGGAAATGGAAGATCATTGGTTGGGTAGAGCGGAGGCATAGAAACATGGATTTCAGGTACGATATAATAGTTGTAGGGGGAGGGCATGCGGGTTGTGAGGCTGCACATGCTGCTGCAGTAATGGGTGCTAAAACATTGCTTATTACGATGGATATGACTAAACTGGCTCAAATGTCGTGTAATCCGGCTATGGGAGGAATCGCAAAGGGTCAGATCATCAGAGAAATTGACGCAATGGGAGGGATGAGCGGAATAGTTACCGACAGAAGTATGATTCAGTACCGGATGCTGAATAAATCAAAGGGTCCGGCCATGTGGAGTCCAAGGGCGCAATGCGACCGTCAAAAATTCACAACTGAATGGAGGAAGGTATTGGAACAAACAGCCTATCTCTCAATATGGCAGGAAAAGGCAACATCTCTTTTATTAGAGGGAAAGAACGTAGTTGGTGTCGTAACAGATTTTGGAACCAGGTTTTTTTCATCTGCAGTAATTCTGACCAACGGAACATTCCTGAACGGGTTAATGCATGTAGGATTATCAAACATTAAAGGAGGCAGGTCAGGAGATCAGAGCTCTACAGGATTAAGTGAGCAACTTGAAGAAATGGGATTTTCTGTGGAAAGGATGAAAACTGGAACAAGCGCCAGGCTGGACGGAAGAACAATAGACTTCAGTGCTATGACAGAGCAACGCGGCGACGATGAAGGAGAGTCTTTTTCCTATCTGACAGTAAGAAGGAATAATTTGGAACAGAAAAGTTGTTTTATTACTCATACCAATAAGGATGTTCATGAAGAAATAAGAAAAGGGTTGGAATTTAGCCCTCTTTTTACAGGAAGGATCAAAGGCAGAGGACCAAGATACTGCCCTAGCATAGAAGATAAAATCGTCACATTTAAAGACAGGACTTCGCACCAGTTATTTATTGAGCCGGAGGGAGAGGATACAGTGGAATACTATATTAATGGTTTTTCCAGCAGCCTGCCAATGGATGTGCAGTTGAAGGCGCTACGGAAAGTAAAAGGACTGGAGAAAGTAGAAATGTTCAGACCGGGTTATGCAATAGAATATGATTTTTTTCAGCCAACTCAATTAAAGCATACGCTTGAAACAAAGATAATTTCTAACCTCTACTTCGCAGGGCAGATAAACGGAACTACAGGTTATGAGGAAGCTGCTGCACAAGGATTCATAGCTGGAATAAATTCAGTTCTTGGAATAAGAAATGAAGCGCCTTTTATTCTGGGCCGGGAAGAAGCCTATATTGGAGTTTTAATTGACGATCTTGTAACCAAAGGGGTTGACGAACCATATAGAATGTTTACGTCAAGGGCGGAATACAGAATTCTTTTAAGACAGGATAATGCGGATGAAAGGCTCACAAGAAAAGCATTTGAAATTGGCACCGCAAGAATTGAAAGAGTAGCACATCTGGAAGAGAAAGAAACATTGATTAGTGAGATTATTGATTTCCTCTCGGAAAAAAGTATAAGTCCGGAAGATATTAATGCTTTTCTCGAAAAAGTTGAAACAAACAAAATTTCCCAGAAAGTTAAAGCTATAACAATTGCCTCGAGGCCCCAGATAAAAATAGAAGAATTGCTTAAAGCAATCAGGGGTGCAGAAAAGTTAAAAGCGGTCAATTCCGAAAGATTCGAGGAAATTGCAGAATCTGCAGAGATTAAAATAAAGTATGAGGGATATATACTGAGAGAAAAAATTGTTGCGGAAAAAATAAAAAGACTGGAAAGTTTAAAGATTCCTGAAGATATTAATTTTAGCGAACTGCTCTCCATTTCTACCGAAGGAAGACAAAAGCTTAATAAAATAAAGCCGGCAAATATTGGACAGGCCGGAAGAATAAGCGGAGTTTCTCCTTCTGACATTAATATTTTATTAATGTATCTGGGAAGATAAGATGTTCCACGTGGAACAATTTTTATAAAATATTAAAAATATTTTTATGAAAGTCTCCGGACAATTGGTTGATATTCATAAGAGGGAAATCTATCCTGCTGTATTAAGCATTCTGGATGGAAAAATATTGAATGTGGAGAAAGTGAAAAAAGCACCGGAAGTTTTTATAATTCCAGGACTTATTGATGCTCATATCCATATTGAAAGTTCGATGATAACTCCTGGTGCATTTTCATTGGCTGCAATAAAGCATGGTACTTGCGGAGTAGTATCAGATCCTCATGAAATAGCAAATGTGCTAGGTATTAAAGGTGTTGAATTTATGATCAATGATGCAAAGAAAGTACCGCTTAAATTTTTTTTCGGAGCTCCGTCCTGTGTTCCTGCAACAAAATTTGAAAGTAATGGCGCCAGATTGAATTCTAAAGAAGTAAGAAAACTGCTGAAGAAGAAAGAAATTAAGTACCTGTCGGAAATGATGAATTTTCCGGGAGTAATTTCTAATGATAAAGAAGTATTAAAAAAACTGGATTGCGCGAAGGAATTGGGAAAACCAATTGATGGACATGCTCCCGGTTTAACAGGAGATTTGCTGAAGAAGTATATAGAAGCGGGGATAACGACCGATCATGAGTGCAGCTCTATTTCAGAGGCTAAAGAGAAAATTTCTTTGGGCATGAAAATTCTGCTAAGGGAAGGCAGTGCTGCAAAGAATCTTAATGCACTGAAAGAACTGTTCAATTCAGATCCCGACATGGTAATGCTCTGCAGCGATGATCTGCATCCTGAGATGCTAAGGGAGGGACACATAAACAAATTAATTGCACGGCTCATCTCGGAAGGATATAATATATTTGATGTGATTCGCAGCGCTACCATAAATCCATCGGAACACTATAATCTTGATGCCGGACTCCTTCGTAAAGGAGATTCTGCAGATTTTATTTTGGTAGATAGTCCTGCAAAGATGAATGTCAGTGAGACCTGGATAAAGGGTAACAAAGTTTTTGCTGATGAAAAGGTTCTGTTTAAATATGAAACAGGTATCCCGGTTAACAACTTTGTTTGTGAGCCTCTGAAAGAATTAGAGGTGCTGGTTTTAAACAGGAATAGGGAAATAAGAATAATTGTCGCCATCGAAGGAGAGCTTTTAACAAGTGAGATTCACCGTTCTTCGCGGACAACTGAATATGTAACTCCCGATATTGACAACGATATCCTGAAAATAGTTGTTAAAGATCGTTACAAAGATTTGGCACCGGCGATTGGATTCATTAAAGGATTTGGTTTAAAATCGGGCGCTTTTGCCAGCTCTATCGCACATGACAGTCACAATATTATATCAATTGGAACGAATGATCTGGATATAGTAAACTCAATTAACGAGATAGTGAGACTAAAAGGAGGACTGGCAGTATCAAACGACGGAATAGTTAAATCACTTCAGCTCAATATTGGAGGAATAATGACCACCAGTACATGCGATGAAATAGCATATGATTATGATTCTCTGAATCAGTTGGTTAGCTCAATGGGTTGCACAATGAAGGCTCCATTTATGACCTTGTCATTTATGGCACTGCTGGTTATACCCGATCTGAAAATCGGGGATCGTGGATTATTTGATGTTAAGAAATTTGAACTGGTACCATTGTTTGTTTAATAGAATTTCGTTTGTACCAAGGACCCCCTCTGCCCGAAGGGCGAGGGGGTGTAACGAATGAGGACAAATATTATCTTTGCCTATATTTTCTTCATATCTCATGGCAGCTGAACTAAAATCTAAATCAATTCTTTCTTTACTTCCTGATAATCCGGGTGTTTACCAGTTTATTGATTCTGCCGGAACAGTAATTTATGTGGGGAAAGCTAAAAATCTTAAAAAAAGAGTTACCTCATATTTTTCGAAAAACCAGTCAGGGAAAACCATAGCTCTTCTGAAAAAGACCTTCGATATCAGACACATTGTTGTAGACAGTGAATCAGATGCTCTGTTACTTGAAAACAATATAATTAAGAAGCACCAGCCCAGATACAATATTCTTTTAAAAGATGATAAAACATTTCCATGGATATGTATAAAAAATGAACCATTCCCCAGAGTATTCAGTACCAGAAATCCGGTAAGAGATGGTT
>Ga0209748_1000141_pt1 | contig 44177 bp, 37 predicted proteins | sample BarGraIncu00421A_FD_185490 | JGI IMG/M metagenome (GOLD analysis project Ga0209748, IMG submission 185490) | Arctic peat soil microbial communities from Barrow, Alaska - Barrow Graham LP Incubations 004-21A (SPAdes) (version 2) | ecosystem: Environmental > Terrestrial > Soil > Wetlands > Peat... | reverse complement strand
GTGGTTATTGCAACGTTAGCAGCGTTCAAACGCGTTACCTGAGTTTCGGCGGTTGTTAGTGTTCCGAGGTTTGTGACTAGAAGTTCTTGGGCGTCTGATAACGCGGTGTAATTACCTCGAGCGGTAGCTACACTTGTATTACCTACGGCTAGGTCGGCTACTGCTGGTAATGCACCGATTTCAGTCGTTACTAAATCAGCGGCGTTTTGGTCTGACTGTAGGATCAAGCTAGCTTGAGCAGCTGTAATATTACCTGTAGCGGTAATGACTTGACCTTGAGTGTTCTGGTTAGTCACTACGTTATTGCCTACAACGATTTGGTAAGCTGCCCATGAAGTAGTTGTGTAGTCAATCTGATGCACTGCAGCTAAGGCTGCGGTATAGTCTGTCATGACTGCAACTGTTGCAAGAGTTGCCTTTGTAGAGGCTATTAATCCTGTTGCGCTATTAACTGCTGCCTGGGTTGCGCTGGTGTTTGACTCAGTAGCGATTGCTGCTGTTATTGCGTTTGCATAAGGAGTCCAGGTTGTGGTTGTGTAGTTAGCTTGTGTTAGTGCATATACTGGAGTTCCGTGAGTCGATCCAACCTCAGCTGAGATAGCTGCTGTTAGGGCTGCTTTATCCATTGCTAATGTTGCTGGGAATATTGCGGTTACAATTCCTGAGTGAGGAGCATTCGTTACCCCCCCTGTTGCGCCATCTACGGTAAAGAAGTTTGCGCCTACACCTGCCAATGTATAACCTGTTGTTGGCGTGAGGGTAATGTATGCTGTATATACTGTTGTCTCAGCAAAGTTCGATACAGCTGGGACCCATTCAACTGCGCCTGTGTATTGAAGTGTTGCGGTGGTTGTTGATACTGGGACGCCACCTGTTACAGGTACGTTAACTCCAGGTATTGCTGCGATATTGATAGCAGCTGGTGCTACTACGGCTGTAGCTGCACTTGTTTGTGTACCAGAGTAGTCACCTGTAGATGTTGCTATAACTTTGAGGTATTTACCGACATTGGCTGGAAGCAATACGTATGTGATGTTTGTTGCGTCAGGGATGTTTGCGTATCCACCAACTGATGTGTCAGAAATTTGCCATTGGTAACCGACTGTTGCACCTGCTGGTGTTTTTGCGCCAGCTGTTAATGTTTGATCTACTGTGGTTGTTCCTGTGATTGCACCTATTGCTGTAAATGGTGTTTTAAGAACCAAATGACCAATCGCAACGTTAAGTGCCGCTGTCTTGGCAACTACCTGCGTATTGGTTGTTTCTGGCATTAATAGAGCAATTGTTCGTTCACCTGTATCAACATTTGCAAAGGTAACCCAGCTTGCTAGAGTGTAGCTAGCTTCAACTTCACCATTAGCTGTAAATTTGGCTGTGTTAAGATCTGCTAAACCTGCAAAGACTAGGCCGCCTTGAGCTGCCGTGATGTTACCTGTAGCTGTATTAACTTGCGCTTGAGTGTTTTGGTTAGTCACTACATTCGCACTGACAACTCCTTGATAGGTTGTCCAGCTGCCACTTGTGTAGTCAGCTTGCGTTACTGCGGCTAAAACTGCGTTGTAAGCTGTCATGTTAGCTACTGCGACGAGAGCTGCTTTTGTAGAAGCAATTAATGCTGTTGCGTTGTTAACTGCTGCTTGGGTTGCACTTGTGTTTGCTTCAACAGCGATAGCACCAGTGACTGCTGCTGTTATTGAGTTTGCATAAGGAGTCCAGGTTGCAGTTGTGTAATTAGCTTGGGTCAATACATATACTGGAGTTCCGTGAACTGCCCCAACTTCAGCCGTGATAGCTGATGTTAGAGCGTCTGCTGCTACATTTGTTACTAGTGCAGCTTGGGCTGCTGTTATGTTACCAGTAGCAGTATTGACTGCTGCTTGAAGATCTTGATCGGTCTTGACATTTGCTGTGACAACTCCTTGATAGGTTGTCCAGGTTGCAGTTGTGTAATTAGCTTGGGTCACTGCAGCTAAGGCTGCGTTGTAAGCTGTCATGCTTGCAACTGTCATTAAGGCTGCATTTTTTGAAGCTATTAATGCTGCTGCAGCATTAACATTTGCTTGGGTTATATTCGTCTTTCCTTCGGCATCAATTGCGGCTACTATTGCGGCTACATAAGCATCCTTTGTCGCTGTTGTATAGTCAGCCAAAGTCAACTTAAGCGTTGTCCTAGCTACGCCATCAGTATATTCAAAATTGATAGCTGATGTTAGGGCTGCCTTGTTAAGTAAGGCTGTGACTGGGAATGTTGCTGTTACAACACCTGAATCTGCCGGATTTGCGACAAACGATGCGCCAGCAACGGTAAAGAAGTTTGCAGGAACGCCTGTCAATGTATAGTTAGGTTTTGCTGTTAGGTCAATCGTTGCTGTGTAAACTGTGCCTTCGACAAAGTTAGTTGCAACTATTGGTGACCATGTTACTGTGCCTGTATATTGATCTGCTGTGACTGTAGTCACTGGAGCTACTCCGACAGCTGGTGCCGTTACTCCAGAAATTACTTTGGCGGTATCGGCTGAAACCGTAAACAACGAACCATCGTTATCAACCATATTATTACCAGCTAGATCTCTAATAGCCCAGTTTCCAGTTCCAGTCCAAGGATTAATGATGTAATTCGTTGACATCATATTTACTAGGTTTCCAATATAAGTAAGCGTCAAAACAGTATGGTTAGAACTAAACACTGCCGTCTGAATCGTAGCATTTGGTGTTATTGTATTTATACCAAAATCGCCATTAGTAACAACAAAGATTTTTAGTATGGCAGGAAGGTCAGCATCCGCTACAACAGCTTCAGTATCCTTATTTATGAATTGGATTGGCTCACTGAAGTGGTAGGTAATTGTTTTTGCAGATTCACTGTGAGTAACGGAGCTAGATAGGTTTGGAGCAACGGCATCAACCGTAAATATTGGGCTGACACCTACATCACCTGTAAATCTATTGCCAGCCATGTCAATAATGTCATAACCCCAAGAATCTACGACATAATCTGTGGAAGTTTGTGTTTCAAGATTTCCAGTATAAGTAATAGTTAAAATCGTATCTGTATCATCAAATGTAGCTGAGGTAATCTCAACGCCTGCTGTTAGTGTACCTTCATTCCACACATTATCGACAACAGTATAGATGTCTATTTTTGCTGCGGTTACCGCTGATTCTGTACAAGGTGTAGTCACATCATTACAGAGTTGAATTGGCTCACTCCAGGTATAAGTAATTGTTTTTGCGGTTTCATTATGAGTGACAGCATCTAAATGCGGAGCAGTGCTATCGGTAATTACACCAGTGTGTACATGGTAGTCTACTGGCTTAACATAATTAGCTGCATCTACTCCGTGCAGTGTGTAAACGACATTAATGGTTTTGCTTGGTCCGACGGCTGCTGTAGCGTATGTTGCTACGCAAGTTACGGTTACATCTTCGTCATCAACTACGCCAGTCAAATCTCCGGTTGCACATAATGCGACCGTGGTGTTGCCGTCATATGGTTTCGTTAGGGTTACGGTAGGAGTGCCAATTGTTAGCTGATTAGTTTGGCCCATGGCTAAACCATCTGGTATAAGGCCAAGTTCCGTAGGGCTAATAGTTACAACGTCAGACCATTTATACGAGTAACTATCAAATACTGATTCGCTAGGGATAGCTCGCTTTTCTCCATTTTCTACAAAATAGACTCCCGCCATAGGGTTAGATGCTTTTACGAGTTCGCCATTTCTGTAGTTGGCGTTATAGGTCATAGCTGAACCGCTGGTTGGGATAGCGTCGAACTCTTGGATGCTAATAGATATAACGTCAGACCATTTATACCCATTGCTTAAAAATATTAACTCACTAGGGAAGGGTCGCTTAGTGCCAGCTTCTACGAGATAGACCCCTGTAGAGGCAGAAGATATAAGGCGACCATTTCTGTAGTTGGCGTTATAGGTCATAGCTGAACCGCTGGTTGGGATAGCGTCGAACTCTTGGATGCTAATAGATATAACGTCAGACCATTTATACCCATTGCTTAAAAATATTAACTCACTAGGGAAGGGTCGCTTAGTGCCAGCTTCTACGAGATAGACCCCTGTAGAGGCAGAAGATATAAGGCGACCATTTCTGTAGTTGGCGTTATAGGTCATAGCTGAACCGCTATCAAAGCCGTTAAGATCTGTTGTGCTAATAGTTTCAATGTCAGACCAATTACATAAATTGCTTAAGAATATTAATTCACTAGGGAAGGGTCGCTTAACCCCATCTTTTGTAAGGTAGACTCCCGAAGAAGCAGATGTTTCTACAAGTTGACCATCACAGTTTGGTAACGCCGAGACTCTTGCGGGCATAAAAGATAGCCCCACAAACGTAGCTACAATAAACAGTGAAAGAATCAAAACTTTCTTTAAATGTTTTGTAATATAATCTTTCACAGCGTACCTCCCAGATTTAGTAATAGTTACAACTACTTTATATTTTAATTATATCCCACAAAAAATATTTATCAATACACTATTTTTGATTTTGTAAATAGGCTTAGAATAGACTTAGTAAATCATATTTGCCCTATTGAAACCATCTACCTTCAGAATCAGATCCTGAATGATTAAACGAATGAATTAAATCCGAGTTTGAACTGATGGGTCTCATTTATATTTTGGGTACTTTAGTGTTAACAGCGGCCACAGGCTTGTGCGGAAACCACCAGCTATTATTACTGTAATCATGCTAGACATTATACCACTACCTTTGACGCCATAATGTTGTAAATAAACTAGAAACAGATTGCCAAATCTATAAGTTTATGGTAAAATTGATATACAAATACAAAATATAAACACGGATTGTATATGAAAGTTAGTAAGAGTAATAATAAAAAAAAGTTGATAATTACATCAACAATTGTTATTTTATTTGTATTCGCTGGCTATGCCTGGTTCAGTCATCATTACCAATTATGGCCCTTTTTGCCAAATGCCGCGAAAATTGTCGAGTTAAATAACAGTGATTCTACCAACGGCCAAACAAAAGTTTTAACAACAAAACCTGTTAGTGGCGTTGACAATACTAAAAACAGTTCGGATATACCCGTATCAAATACAACTTCAATTACTATAGACAGCCTAATCCAAAGCGGCGACACTATCATCTATTCCTCACACATAACAAATCCAGCAAAAATTGGTGTTTGTAGTGCAACTTTCACAAAGAATAATTCAAGAACGCTAGTGTATAACACTACCATACATGGCTCAGACTGTGGCCTTTCTATATCTGCCAACGATTTTGATGCCACTGGTGTATGGACAATGGACTTGAGATACTATGCAGATAACGTCCAATCTATCGCAACATCTTCAATAGAGGTAAAATAGTATTATGAGGCAAATAAAGACATTAGCGATAGGATTGATGGCTATTATCATTTTAGCCTCGGTTTTATCATGCGGTATAATTTTCGTTGAATCAAAAAACGTAAATGCAGTCACTGGTAGTGACTGGAATGCCGGCAATATTATAGATGACTTACTTTTTTATGACAACAATTCGATGTCCACATCAGATATACAAAACTTTCTAAATAGCAAGGTTAGTTCTTGTGATACAAATGGTACTAAACCAGCCTCCGAATATGGAAGATCCGACATAACCCATGCTCGATATGCAGCCCTGCAAGGTTGGGCTGGACCACCCTATATTTGTCTAAAGGATTATTACCAGGTTCCTAGAAACGATCAAGTCATAAGTAATTTCACCGACCGAACCCAACCGAAGCCAGCCGGATCGTTAAGTGCAGCCGAAATCATAAAGAAAGCCGCAGACACCTATGGAGTTAGCCCAAAGGCTTTGCTGGTCACTTTACAGAAAGAGTCGCTAAGTCTAATACCAGATACCTGGCCACTCTTAAGTCAATATAAGAATGCTATGGGCTATGCTTGCGCCGACACATCTCCATGCCAACCACAATATGAGGGTTTTTATAACCAAATGATGAATGCATCCAGACAATTTAAACTATATAAAGATAACCCTGGTAGTTACAGATATAAACCATTCCAAGATAATAAAATATATTACAACCCAGGACCATGTACCGCAACTGACCCCGAAGGAAACTGTATAGCAAGAAACCCAGACGCATGCGGTAGCTCTATTGTTGCTATCAAAAACTATGCAACTGCGGGATTGTATAATTATACGCCCTATCAGCCGAATCAATCAGCTTTAAATAATTTATACGGCTCAGGCGACTCATGTGGAGCATACGGCAATAGGAACTTTTGGCGCATATATAATGATTGGTTCGGATCAACGCATGGTGACTTAGTTAGCTCTTCAGATGGTGGCGTTTACCTAATAGAAAATGGCACAAAGCGACCTTTTCCTAATGAAATAATATTCTTAAGTTACTCCTACAAATGGTCTAATGTTGTGACTATAAGTTCCACAGAACTATCGCTTATACCCGATGGTGCGGCTATGCCGTTTAACGCTCACCTTCGAGATGGACACCTCGTTACATCACAGTCGGGTGGCATTTACGTGATTGAAAATGGGCTCAAACGACCGTTCCCCAACGAAGCGACTTTCTTTAGTTATTCATATAAATTTTCCGACGCTTTGGTTATTAGCAGTGCAGAACTATCGCTTATACCCGATGGTGCGGCTATGACCCCAAAAATATAACAATTGGTCTCTTACAGGTTTACGGCGTTGGCAAACACACAGCCCGAATTGGTATATGCCCTAGCCAAAGGAAAGACTATTTATGGCGAGTATAATTAAAAACTGATAGAATAAAACATAGTATGGATAAAAGAAATGAGCATTTGCGAGTTTGTGTTGTAATACCGGCATATAATGAATCTAGTATTATTGGTGATGTAATCGCAAAAATTGTCAAAGTCTTTAAAAATACTCCATATTCAACAGAAATAGTGGTAGTAAATGACGCTTCAAAAGATAGAACTGGTGATATCGCTAGAAAACATGGCGCCACGGTCATTGACCACGTGTTAAACAGCGGTGCTGGTGGTGCAACTGCAACTGGTCTTAGTTATGCTGAACAAAAAAGATTTGATATCGCTGCTACTATGGACGCTGATGGACAACATTCTGCCGAGAGTGTCTTAAGGGGAGTAATTGAAATTATCAAACGTGATGATGATTTACTCATTGGTAGCCGCATGATTGACAAAAAAGGAATGTCGAAAACAAAAATTATTGGCAACAGGGGGCTCAGCTTTATTACATATGTTATTTTTGGGATTAGTTCTACGGATTCGCAATCAGGATTACGAATTTTTTCGCATCGTGCCCTGCAAGAACTACGCTGGAAAACTAGTGGTTATGAATTTTGCAGTGAGATGTTATGGCGTGCAAAACAACAAAACCTAAAAATCGGTGAGTTCCCTATCGAGGCTATTTATACTGAGTACTCTAAGTCAAAAGGGCAAAACAACTGGAACGGTATAAATATTGTTAAAAGTCTGCTTAGACGACGCATCGCGGAGTTATTGGGATGAGCCGTTATCTACTTTTGTTGACCCTAACCCTCCCTTTTATCCTAATGTCGGTTCTAAGTGCCATAACAAAATATAAACTTGGGCATTCGACTAAAAACCGCTTAGTCACCCAGCTTATACTTTGGAGTTTAGTGTTTATTGGTTTGGCATCGGCAGAATCTATTTATAACTGGCTTTTCCAGAACAACTTAACACAAACAGAGCCCCTGAGTCTTTTTGACGTCATTCAAATTACCGCAATTGTTATCGTTTTTTACATTGCAAACCGTTCACTATCAAAAATAGAAGTTCTTGAAAAACGCGTTCAAGATCTGCATCAAGAACTATCCATTCGACTTTCTGCAAAAAAATGATTAGTCTGATTTAAAGATTAGTTTATTAAAAATAATATAGTTCCACAACACGACCATTGACATAACGATTAACTTTGAAATTGCCGGTATAACTGCAAACCCATGTACTAACACTTGGATTATCGTGTTGGACAACAATAAATTAATACCGGCTAATACTAAGTACAGGCCGACTTGCCTTTTAACACTGTGTAAATAAGTTCTACCCGCGTTATTAAAAGCGAATAACCTATTGCCAGAGAAGCTTACGATTAACCCCAAACTAAAACTCAATGATTGAGCAACCAAAAGCGAATATGGCGATGCCAGAAGGTGAATCAGATAAATAAAACTAAGGTACTCAGAAGCAAACGCTAATACTCCCACGACACCGTAGGTGATAATGCGTTTGATCGCTGTTCCGTTGTTCAGCATAGAAACCATTGCTGTTATAATCTTATTACAATACGAATTATTTTACGAGTAACATATGGGGATCGAATGAACCAACGCGCTACAAAAAAATCATCAAAATTAAAATATTTTTCTCAAGCTAATAATATTCAGCTGCCTAAGAAATACAAGACGATATTAAGTCGCATAGCTTTCCCGCTTCTGTCTCTTCTATCGCGCGAACAGACCCTAAAACTCGGCCTTGTCCCAATTGATGATGAAAGAGTAATTATGGCCCTAAGACACACAAAAGGTCGCCTCCTTGATATTGGTTGCGGTGCTAACAATTTCGTAAGAAGTTATGGCAACGGTATTGGAGTTGACATAGCAAAGTGGGAGGGGTGTGATCAAGTTATCAAGGACGCTGCAATATTACCATTCGACGACAACAGTTTTGACACAGTAAGCTACCTCGCCTGCCTTAATCACATCCCAAATCGAAATGATGCCGTAAAAGAAGCTGCCCGAGTGCTAAGTAGCGACGGACGCATTATCGTTACCATGATAACACCGAAACTCGGTAGCTTTGTCCACTGGTTACGATATAAAAACGACCCGGATAACCAAGAGAGGCACATTAATAATGAAAATGAACTTTTAGGCATGAGCCATGAACAAATAAAATCAATACTTAAAGAAGCCGGTTTTACAAATATTAAGCACCGGCGTTTCGTGCTTGGGTTAAACAATATTTATATCGCTGAGAGAGAAATAACTTGATTTAAAATATGTACATAATTATCAATAAGACTCTCGGATAAATAGTTTTGTTTTATGATAAAATAAATAGCAAATGAGTTTCCTATTTGCGCTGTCGGTGATAATTATTTTATCATTAAGTATATCTTATATATTTCAAAAAAGGTTTGAATATATACTCCCAATGACCACAGCTGCGATTAGCTTAATTTTGTATGTTTTTAGCTTTTTTGGCGCAAGATCGATAGGAATATACTTTATATTGACGACGCTTACTATATCTGTCGCCTATTTAATATATAAAATAGTTCACGAACATGAGCGTATAAGTGATGTATTTAAATCAGCTGGTTTTATAAGTTTTCTATTGATTGCTATTTTTATTTGTATAATAATCCGTGGATTTGTGTTCAGTACTTGGGATGAATTCTCTCATTGGGGGCTTGTGTTGAAGAACTTATACTCATCGAACGACTTTGGCAACCTCAGCAACTCTACGACACTTTTTAAATGGTACCCACAGGGTATATCTCTATTCCTTAATTTCACGACGCATTTTTCCAATCACTTTAGCGAAAGTAGCGCACTTGGCGGCATGTTAGCACTATCATATGCCCAACTAATGATTATGTTTACAAAAATAAGATATAGTGATTGGAAAAAAATATTAATCATAACGGGGATTATCGTCACGGCTCCACTAGTTTTCTTCAGTGGTTTTTATAATACCATATATGTTGACGTGGTTATGGCACTAATTTTTGCAAATATATTATGCTTCAGCTATTCGTATCCTAAAAAAGATGTTTTCTACGCAATTTATATGGTTTTGCAATTTTATTTATTAGTCAACACAAAACAAATAGGCATACTACTAGCGCTAATCGCTTTTGCCACTATAGTTACAAGTTATATATATTCAGCAGATAAAATAAAGCCCCTAAAGTCATTTATAGCTAATAAAAAAAATGAGCTGATATATGTTTTCATTCCGATAGTATCTGTTATTTTAACATACCTCAGCTGGGTTTTATATATAAAGAGAAATAATATAACAGAAAATTTCTCAATAAATATGTTTGGTAATTTTTTAAATTTGTTCCAGCCAGGCTCGCCAAATTACCACATATTAACCACGATTAATTTTATTAATAATTTTTTCAAAATAAATCAGTATGGCATAATAAATCTATCATTCTTTCTGTGGTCAATACTTATGATATTAATCCTCTACTGTGTCTTTAGGCTATCAGCTGTTCGTAAACAAAAAAATTTCATATTTCAACTATTAATTTTTATAGGGCTATACTTATATTCTGGGATGATATTAATCACATATTTAGTTGGTTTTGACGAATATGAATCAACAACTCTTGCATCCGTTGATCGCTATCTTGGTTCATACTTCCTAGGACTATTTATAGTGACTATATTTATGTTAATTAGATATATAATCAATTTACGTAATAATCGTCTGTCCTCAACCATCAAGATATCATTTATATTATTTATATTATTAAGTATTATGCCAATAAATAATCTCGTGGATAATACTCTATTGCAACAAACTTCAACAACGGCCAGACATCAAATACGAGAACCCTATGAGGATATGTTGAAATATAAAAATTTACTGGATCCTAAAAAAGATAGGGTTTATATAATATCACAAAATACTACGGGCTTAGATTATTATGTTCTAATATACAATTTTACACCAGTACGAACCCAGCCGTGGGCTCGGACGTGGAGCTTAGGCAAACCCTACTCCGCCGATGATCAATGGACGGCAAACATTTCCGTAGGTGAATGGGCTAAAAGGCTAAAGGGTTATTCTTATGTATATTTATTTAACGTTGACGACAGGTTTATTAACGACTATGGACAATTATTTGAAAATATTAATGACATAAAAAATAAAAATTTATATAGTGTACGCAAAATCGGCGATAGCGTGACGTTGAAAATAGTAAGTTTAAAATAAAAAGTGAAATACTCACAAAAAGATTAATCAGATTTCTGTTTCCGGAGTACGCGCAGCATCTACGGAATGAATGGCCTTTTGTATCAGCTAATGCCTTCTCTTTGTTGCTTTTGCATGTACTTTTCTGATAATTTTTTCACCAGTCAAGTACATACCATCCCGCTTTATGCTTTCTCTCAATCGTCTAGCTAATTTACGTATTCTAGTTTTTGACGGTGAGGTTTTATGGGTTACTGGAGGTTTTTTGATTAGATATATTTTTGCCGCAGAATTAAACAATCTTTCGTATTCCAGGTTAATGGTTCGGCGATCAGCGCTAGTCAGCTTATTATTTGATTTGTGTAATTTTAGCCTTTTGTCTTCTCGCGTACTAATAGGTTTCGGCTTAGTGAATACTCCCAATTCTGAGTTGAAAACCTTATAAAACCTGTCTATGTCATTTTCGTAATAATATCTTAGGATAATCTTCAACATAATCGACGCTGTTTTTCTATAGCCCCTTGTTTTGTATAAACTATAATTTACCCAAGTGTGTTTGATATTCGCATTGTTGTCTGAAAAATACTTTTCAAATCGTTCATATGAAATATTATTTAGAAACCCACTATGCAGCTTGTCGCCAGCCTCAATCATCAACTCGCGTTTTAGTACACTATCCTGCATCTCGTGCCTTCTGGAGATTACCAGTGGTTTTTCCAATAGTACAAATTTATACCTATCCTTCAACCTAAACCACAAATCGTAATCCTGAGTCACGGGGAGGTTAGGGTTAAACCCACTATTTTCAACTAGTGCTTTTTTAGGGATTAGTAGGGAACAGCCATTAACGCCAGCGGACGCAGAAGTTGCTAGGAAAATGTCAAAATACTCGAAAGTTTTTTTATCTATATATTCTTTCTTTTTTATCCCACTTGAGAACAAAACACGGACATTAGATGCGACAATAGTATCGTCCGTCTTAAATAAGCTAAGAAAATTAATCTGATCTTCAATTTTGGTTTTCTCATACAAATCATCATGCGACAACCACGAAAAGTAACCACCTTTCATTTTCCCAATACCAAAATTCAGCGCACTTGCTACTCCACCATTCTCTTTTCGATAATACCGAATCTTGTTGCCATATGATTGTGCAATCTTTTCGGTAGCACCATTATCATTAGATCCGTCATTCACTACAATTATTTCAATATTCTTATAGGTTTGAGACAGGGCGCTTTCGACAGCTTCTTTTAAAAAATTTGAACCGTTATACACTGGTATCACTATTGATACTTTAGGATTATATTCTTCCGTTTTCATATCAAATCTTTAATATCTTTCGCGAAATCAAGTATGATTTAGCTGCTATCTTCTTAGTCGTTTTAAGCCAACCTTCGTATTTAATATTAGCCCTAAACTTGCCTGGAAGTCTTTTAATCTTTGAAAAAGTAATTATTTTATTATTATGCTGACTATTTTCATTTATCGCCATATAAAATATTTCATTCAATTCTCTTGACAACACTTTCGAAAATAGCTGTTGGTCCTTGATCTTATAACCAAGCTTGTTATTCAGCCTGGTACGTAAACCAACTTCATCCTTAACCTCGATTAACGAATCAAACAGATAACGCCACTGGTCACCGACGTGCTTTGAATCATATTCTTCAACCTTTTTAATTGCATTGTTACCAAGCCTCATTTGTAATCCGTCGTCAGTTAGAATATCGCAGATTCTTATTGCCATCGAGACAATGTCGTCCTGTTCGGTGATAAAACCATTCTCCTCATTAGTTATAATATCCTCAATACCCGGGATGTAATTGCAAACGGTCGGGACACCGAAGCATGCCGCCTCATTTATTACCATTCCGAAACCCTCGCTATTTGAAGTAAGCATTAAAACCGTTGCCTTTGAGTAATAGTCTTGTACATTACTTACCTCGCCGACGAAGTCTATACTACCAGACGGGATAGCAAGTTTTTTTATTAAATTATTTACGGTAATGTCACCTTCCCTAATTGGAACATCATTATCGTACTTCCCAACTAGCACTAACTTCGCATCTGGGACTTTCTTAAGAACAAGAGAGAAACATTCTAATATGCGGTCCACTCTTTTTACGTAATCGTTAAATCTACCAACACAAAGAATCACCTTTGCCCCAGAGATAGTGTTTTTTTCCCGCACGGTTTCAAAGCTATTTGGGTTACCAATCACATAGTTGTTATCGACATACATTCCGCAGAGGGCGGCATTAAAATTGAGTGGCCATACTAAAGCATTGCATTTTGCAAAAGCGCTCAACCTTCTCTCCACCGCATCGTAATGACCAGGGCTTTTATACGGATAGAAATAATACTCATGATTTGACGCTATAGTCTTAATTTTTGTGCCTACACAAAGCTTATATAGATTTTGCTGTTTTTCAAACAAATTCATAAAACCGACGGCTACATCGATATCTAAAAGTAGAGCATAAGACAGTATCAATGAGTCAAAGTGTTTTACGAAAAGATCATTAGCGATTTTTATACTCGTGACAAAATCCGGGATGTCAATATAGCTCTTTCTTTCATCGTACGGTGTAATTAAAAATATTTCATAATCATTCTTCAATTCCTTAAATAGTATCGACATGACTCTTTCAATGCCCCCAGTCAACCAATGACCCGAGCAAAACATAATTTTCTTTTTGTCTGATGGTTTTGCAATCCTGGATATAAGATTGCTCGCACTCGTAGCCATCTTATCTTCAGGCAGCCTCGACAAATCTTCAAGAAGGACTTCTTTTGCGGCGTTGTGGCTATCAACACCTATGGAACCTCTAATAATTTTTTCCATTAAAAACGCAGCAGTCCTCGGGAAACCCGACGAGAGGATTTCTCTGTAATTCTCAACAGAGTCTTCTTTACTTCCAAAATAGCCGATAATGTCCTCATAACTTAAAGCGCCAATAATATCAGAACGAACAAAATCAAAGTTTTCTTTGGTTATTGGGTCGTTTAACAACTCTTCATGATTCAACCTAGAATACAAAAGCAGTTGGTGGATAATCTTGAAATTTACGCCAGCTAATATTACACGGTTGAGCATTTTATAATCCTGCAAGGTTGGGAGAGATTCATCAAATAGTCCAATATTTTTGAGTAATTTATTCGGTATCAACATCGCGCAAACATTGAGATGTGTTTCTCTATCGAATGCCAAAAAACAGCTTGGATATTTTGCCAGTCTGTCGTCTACAGCGCAAGTTTGTATTTTCCTGCCGTTTGTATTAACAATTGTCCAATCCGAGATTACGATTGTGCTACTTTTTCCACCAGTTGCTTTTACTTGCTTTTTTATCTTCTCTGGATAATACATATCATCATGTGACAACCATGAAAAATATTCACCAGTCATCTTTTTAATGCCCAGATTTAAGGCTGTGGCGACACCGCCGTTTTCTTTTTTGTAGTATCGTATTTTGTTACCGTATGACTTTGCAATTTTTTCAGTTTCACCGTCATCGTCTGAGCCATCGTTAATAACGATTATTTCCAGGTTCTTGTAGGTCTGAGCTATAGCGCTATCAATGGCTTCTTTGAGATAGTTAGAGCCATTATAGACGGGGATTACTATTGATACTTTAGGATTCATCATTTACTACTAATCTTATTTATTATCACCTTCAGGGCGACCAGAGGGCCTTCATGGGATATTTTACGAGCGACTCTATATGGTATGCTGTTTTTGACAATTATTTTCGCTCTGCCTTTTCTAAATGAAACGTCTCTGCGGCCAACAAGCCATTTTGGCAATAGGAGGTCCTGTTTTTTTTGGTTTATATCATTGTTAATTTTAAAAAAGTAATTACATAAAAGTGATATATCGTAACTAAAATTAGAATAATAATCATCATTTAATAAATACGTGATAATATTCTTAACTCCCTCTGCAAGTTTAGTGCTATCACTTACATGACTATCTTCTCCAAAATTAACAATAGTAAGGGGCTTATCGACTAGTAAAATTTCAGAATACCTAGCAATGTTTAGCCAAAAACACGAGTCTTCACCTACTCTAATATTTTGATTAAAACGTATGTTATTATCTTTTAAAAATCTATTACTAACAATTACCGTGGGTGTTGCTATTGAGGCACCATTTATTATTTTGGGGACAACAATACCGGTCAGTTGCCCGTCGCGCATAATAGTATCTTTTTCAGCTTCACGTCTGATATAGGAAGTATAACTAATATTTAAGTTGTGTTTTATCATCATACCAAGTTGATCTGCAATTTTTGATTCTAAAAACTCATCATCAGAATCAAGAAACGCGATATAGTCACCATTTGCTTGCTCGATACCAATATTTCTAGCTGTGGCTGGACCTGAGTTTTTTTCTATGTTTATTAGCTTAATGTTTGAATAATCTTTGATAAATTTAATAATGTCGCTGATATCATCAGTTGATGCGTCGTTCACTAAAATTATTTCAATATTTTTATAGGTCTGGTTTAGTGCCGATTTTACTGAAGCAATAGTCTGCTTTGCTCTATTGAAGAAAGGTATAATTACAGAAACCTTATACTTCTTACGATCCAGTTGGTAATCTTTCTCGATGTCAGATAATTGTTGTTCACAATATTCTAGTGTTTGCTTATACGGAGTTTGCTCTAAAAATTTAATCATTTCAAAGTAAAAATTATACAATGTGCTTTCGTATTTTACTTTTTCTTCGTCCGCCAAACATTTCACCATATCAATCCACAACTTATTGCCTTCGGCCTTAGCAACGGGCGATACACTGTCTTGATTCGGATGAAGCCTTGTAGTAGACAGCACATCTTCCATGTGTATAAATTCATATTTTTTCTGAATTCTTCTCCAATAATCATAATCTTGCGTGCACTTAAGTTTGGGGTTAAATTCCCCTATTTCATCAATTAATGATTTTGGCACCAAAACAGTGATACCGTTAACACAACCCCGAAGTAACGAGTATTTCTTTTTTCTATTAAGCATTTCGTGGTTATGGACAATTGGAGTTATTTTATCACCTACTAAGATTGAGTAATTCGAATATAGAACCACTTTTTTGTCCTCAAGCTTATTTATAAAATCTATCTGCTTTTCAACCTTCTCGGGATAATACATGTCGTCATGGCTTAGCCAAGAGAAATATTCTCCTGTCATTTTTTCGATGCCCAGATTCAAGGCAGTGGCTACACCGCCATTTTCTTTTTTGTAATATTTGATTTTATTACCGTATGATTTAGCTATTTTTTCTGTAGCTCCGTTGTCATTAGAGCCGTCGTTTACAACAATGACTTCGGTATTTTTATATGTTTGAGCCAGTGCGCTATCAATCGCCTCGCCTAAATACTTTGCGCCATTATACACTGGTATTACTATTGAAACCTTTGGGTAAAAATTCTTCATATTATCTCGAAATCCTATCTTTGATACCAATTGACATTATCGTTCTTTAGATTGAAAGTTTTCTTCGTGGCTTTTATATACTTTTTATAATTCTTAAGATAGAAGCTATTATTCGAAACTGCTTTGTTATCTTGCCAACTATTACTTTGCTTAATCTTTTCTAACTCCGTGAAAAGACCTTGATGCTGTAATTCCAAAATATCCTTGTTCGCATCTATAGCCATTTGATATTTATATTCAAGACTTTTATAAAATTTGAGAACACGACTTCACTATTAATATTACTAACTTCTACACTCTTATGCAATATCTAACTATGCCTTGACAACATATAGCCTCGATATTTTTTGACTTTTTGGTAAAGTCTTTCCGTGGAAATATTCATCAACCCAGACAATAACTTATTCCTCAATTAATACAAAATACTAGCCGACACTTGGTGGTTGGACTGAAAAATGATAGGATAGCTTAAAGATAATAAGAGGATATTATGAAAACACAAAAGGCCTTAGTCACGGGTGGTGCAGGATTTATTGGATCGAATCTGGTAAAATTATTGCTTAATAAGGGCTGGGATGTTAGAGTCTTGGACAATTTCTCAACAGGAAATATGCTGAACCTTCACGACAGTGATGTTGAAATAATCCAGGGGGACATTTGTAATCCTGAAACTGCTAAGTCAGCATGTAGAGGTATTAATGTTGTATTTCATATGGCTGCATGTGTCGGACGGCAGCGTTCAATAGACAACCCCCAACTTGATTCAACAACTAACCTAATTGGTACCATTAACATACTCGAAGGCATGCTGGCTCATTCAGTCAAACGAATTATTTATTCGTCGTCGGCAGCAATATTTGGAGAATTAGTAACATCATCAATTGACGAAAACCACCCTCAAAATGCCGATTCTCCATATGGCGTGAGTAAACTCGCGGCAGAGAAAATGATTCTTGCATACGCAAGCATCCACGATATCACTGGCGTATGCCTACGCTATTTTAATATATACGGTATCAACCAGCGATTCGATACCTATGGCAATGTAATTCCAATTTTTGCCAAAAAGATCTATTCTAACGAAAAAATCACAATATATGGCAATGGCGAACAGACACGTGACTTCGTCAATGTAAAAGATATAGCAAACGCCAATTATCTCGCCGCTACAAAAGCTATAGGCACGGGCGTATTCAACTTAGGTAGTGGGGGTAGTATTTCTATCAACAAACTGGCTAAAATGATGCAGAAAATTAGTGGTGTCAAAGTCGGTATTCAATATGCACCGACACGTCCTGCAGACGTAATGCGTTGCAAGGCTCAGACCACTAAGGCCGAAAAGGAGCTAAACTTCAAGGCAACCGTCCAGCTCGAAGATGGTCTTAAAGAATATTTAACCTGGTTTAAAGAAAATTTCGCTTAGTAAAATAAACTCACCATTGAGAATCAAAAACTATTGATACTTTGAATTAAATTTTTTCATATTATTTAATTATTCTATTTTTAATATTTGCCACTTTATCTATAAATCTATACCTCTTACTATTAACAAGTTTAGCTAAATCTGCATTTTCCACCCTAAGTCTTGCATTTTCGTCTTCCGAAATTTTTATTTTTTCACTAAGTCTTGCATTTTCGTCTTCCGAAATTTTTATTTTTTCACTTTTATATGCTCTAAAATCCAACCCAATATCATTTTTATCTGCAATCTTAAAAATCCTATTTTCAATCTTTCCCAGTTGTTTTTCGCTATACTTCAATGCATCCTTATAAGGTGTTAGGTTTAGAAATTTAGCTGTTTCTGAGTAAAAATTATATAAGCTGCCTTCATATTGAATTTTTTCAGTATTAGTCAAATCTTTTATCATTTCTATCCATAGCGCATTCCCCTCGGGAATGACTTTGGGTGACAATTTTGCGACCTGTTTTGGATGCAGTCTTGTAACCGCCAATATATCCTCCATATGGACAAAGCTGTATTTTTTTTGTATTTTATGCCAATAGACATAGTCTTGCGTACACCGTAAGGTTGGATCGAACCAACCCATTTCGTCAATAATGTCTTTCGGGATTAATGGAGTTATACCGTTAACACAACCTCTTAGTAAAGAGTACTTCATTTTTTTTACTAGCATCTCATGATCAAAAATCACCTTTGTGGTTTTCCCATTTTCTAAAAGTGAATAATTTGAAAATAAAATTATTTTTTTGTTTTTTTGTTTTTCCAATTCTTCAATCTGTCTTTCGACTTTATTCGGATAATACATATCATCATGGCTTAGCCAGGAAAAGTATTCACCTGTCATCTTTTTGATACCTAAGTTTAGGGCGGTCGAGACACCGCCATTATTTTTTTTATAATATCTTATTTTATCGCCGAATGATTTAGCTACTTTTTCAGTAGCGCCATTGTCGTTAGAGCCGTCATTAACAACAATTATTTCAATATTTTTATAGGTTTGAGCAATTGCACTATCTATAGCATCTTTTAGATAGTTAGAGCCATTGTAGACCGGGATTACTATTGAGACTTTGGGGTTAAAGCCATACACTGTAGCTACATTATTTTTTACGTAGTTACGACCTACGGCCATCTATGGTTTTCTCCAAACCGTCCTATTAATGTAGCCTGTATAGCTCATTATGATTCTAATCACTTTTTGGGATACTTTTTCAGCGTCATAATCTTTAACTATAGCCATAGCCCCTGATGTAACGACTTTGATCGCATCTAGTATTGTAGTCTTGCCGAGCCCTGTCATAATCAGAGTACCCTCGTCCATACCCTCTGGCCGTTCGTGTGCCTGCCTAGTGGTTATAGCAGGAAAACCTAGTAGCGATGATTCTTCGGTAACGGTGCCGCTGTCGGAAATTACGCAAAAGGCATTTTGCTGCAGTTTTATATAATCGGCAAAACCCAAAGGTTTCATCATCCGGACGAGTTCATGCAATTTTACATTGTTCTTGTCGATCAGTTTTTGAGTTCTAGGATGAACCGAGAATATAATCGGGTAGTTATAGGTTTCACAAATAGCATTAACCGACTCAATTAAATCGTTAAAGTTCTTTTCACTGTCGACATTCTCTTCACGATGGGCACTCAGTACAAAATATTCTTTTTCTTTTAGATTTAGTTGGCTTAGCACCTGGCTATCATCAATAGCTGTTTTATTTTTGGCCAATACTTCCTTCATACTCGAACCAATTTTTATAACAGTCTCCGCCGGTATTCCTTCAGCAATCAAATAACGCCTCGCATGTTCGGTGATTGTCATGTTGATATCACTTAGATGGTCGACTACTTTGCGATTAATTTCTTCTGGGACCCTCTGATCAAAACACCTATTGCCAGCTTCCATATGAAATACTGGTATTTTGTTCCTTTTAGCGGAAATTACCGACAGACAAGAATTTGTGTCACCATACAACAAAACAGCATCTGGCTTGTGCTGTTTAAATAATTCGTCGGATTTAATAATGACATTGCCAATTGTTTCTGCCGCGTCAGTTCCTGCTGCATTCATGAATATATCTGGTTTTCGAATACCCATACCATCAAAAAAGATTTCATTCAATTCATAATCATAATTCTGACCAGTGTGAACCAAGATGTGATCTGTATACTTATCCAATTCCGGAATTACACAAGCCAACTTAATAATTTCTGGTCGTGTTCCAACGATTGTCATTATTTTCATTTTGTTACCCTCTGGTTTTTAGAATATAACTCCTCGTGATTCGTGACCCACTTACTCATCTCTTTTACCATTTGGTCATAACTAGGTATATTAAAGTCAAAGTCAGTCGTTCGTCTAAGGCTCTTGTCGCTTACATGGTCACTTTTGCGATTAATGATAATGCCTTTGTTGAAATATTTTTTGAACAATGAGATCAAACTATATTTATCTATTTTTTCATTATTGACTGCATGTCGTAAGCCAGATAGGTTATTTTCGATTGCCTTCTCCATACATTTGGCAAACTCGATGGTCGTAATTCCTGTCCAGATAACTTTATCGAATCCATCGGTCTCGTTTTCCTGATTCATGAACCATTGGAATAATCCAATACCATTATCATTAACGTCCGGTCCTACTATTGAAGTCCTAAGTGTCACGCTTGATTCATTGTTCAATTCACCCAAAGCCTTGGATTGACCGTAAAAACTAGTTGCGTCTTTAAAACTATCTTCTGTATACTCGCCTTTTTTCCCATCAAATACACAATCTGTTGATACATGTATAAATTTGATCCCATTTTTTCTACAAATCTCATCAACATAATGTGGTAGATAACTATTCAATAAAACTGCTAAGGATTTGTCTTCCTCCGCAACCTTATTCAATATTCCAGTGCAGTTTATGATTGCATTCGGTTTAAAGTCATTAATGTATGATTCAAGTTCATCAATATTTTTAGTTGCGTCAAAGTAGTAATCGCCTCTATCAGAACGTGAAGTACCTTTTACTGTGTGGCCTTTTTCTTGAAAATACAGCTTTACAACGTGACCGAGCATTCCGTCTGCGCCTAAAACGAGTATATTCATGCTTCTACCTCACCCATCTTTATAAGGAGTTTAATTACACCGTCTTCGTCCAGGCGTTCAGTAACATCTGAACTGTACGGCTTGTATTCTATTACTTCTCCGCCACCTTCAGGGTAAAACTTATTGTAATTCATGTCGCGATTATCCATTGGTATTCTAAAGAAATCACCCATATCCTCGGCTTTAGACATTTCTTCACTGGTCACTAATACCTCGTGTGCTTTTTCACCATGTCTGGTCCCAATAATAACAATCTCAGCATCTGAGTTTTTATACTTCTTGATAGCAGATGCTAAGGTTTTGATAGTGGCGGCAGGTGCTTTTTGAACAAATAAGTCACCTTGGTTACCATGTTTGAAGGCGAACTTTACTAATTCAACAGCGTCATTCAGTGTCATCATATACCTAGTCATATTCGGATTAGTGATTGTTAACGGTTTGCCATCTGCGATTAACTTATAAAATAATGGAATTACCGAACCACGAGACCCCATTACGTTGCCGTATCTAGTTAAACAGATGGTCGTCGTGTGGTCATTACCTAGCTGTCTGGCCTTTGCAACAATTATCTTTTCCATCATTGCCTTGCTAGTACCCATGGCATTAATTGGGTATGCAGCCTTGTCTGTACTTAAACAGATAACTCTTTTGACTTTGTTTCTGATTGCAACAGTTAAGACATTGTCGGTTCCAAGTACATTAGTTTTAACTGCCTCTAGTGGAAAGAACTCACACGATGGCACTTGCTTTAAGGCTGCCGCGTGAAAAATGTAATCCACATCCTTCATAACAACATCTAAGGTGCTGACGTCTCTCACGTCACCAATGTAAAATTTCAACTTAGGATGATTGTAATACTTTCTCATGTCATCCTGTTTTTTTTCATCTCGTGAGAATATTCTGATTTCCTTGATGTCAGTATCCAAAAAGCTTTTTAATACTTCGTTGCCGAACGATCCTGTACCACCTGTTATGAGTAAAATTTTATCTTTAAACATTACAACCTCTCTCTTGGCTTTATTTCTTTGTCAAACCATTATTTTCTGCTACCTGATTTATCTCATTATACCTGCGTATCGCTTTCGATGAATCGCCGATAAAATCAAGTTTTCCGTATTCCAGTAAGGCAACACGATTACAGAACCTTTCAACAGTCCCCATGGCGTGGGTGACTAGAACAATAGTTTTTCCTTCAGCTTTATATTTTTCAAATTGCTGTAGGCATTTCTCTTGAAAATTTGCATCCCCGACGGCTAAAACTTCGTCAAACATCAATATTTCATTTTCGGCCTTTATAGCAATAGAGAAAGCTAATCGTACTTGCATACCAGATGAGAAGTTTTTAAGTTTTTGGTCCATGAACGGCTCGAGTTCGGCAAAAGCGACGATTTCATCATACATAACTCCCATCTGTTTACGAGTAAAACCGAGCAAAACACCATTAAGATATACGTTATCACGACCTGTTAATTCTGGATTAAAGCCTACGCCTAGTTCAATAAAAGGCGTCAACTGACCATTTATCATAATCTGACCGGCAGTTGGCGTATATACACCGGCTATAAGTTTTAGTAATGTGCTTTTGCCGCTACCGTTACGACCGATTATTCCAAAAAAGTCACCTTTGTTAATATCAAAGCTAATCCCATCAAGAACTTTTTGGGTAACTTTTTTATTATTTTTTACAATATTTACTACCGTTTGCTTGAATGTTGTATTTTTGTGTTGTGGCAAGGTAAACTCTTTATGAAGATTCTGTACCGAAATCGCAACCTCTTTTTTTATAACCATCTATATGTCCTCCGCAAAATATTTAGACCGGCGCTTAAAGTAGTAGCCTCCAGTAACTGTAATGGCAAGAATGACCAAGAAAGGTGCAATCACCCAAATTGAATGGACCGTTGACCAAACCGTGATGCTTGTTTTCGTAACTAAAACATATCGAGCGTCCTGAACAATCTGTGCCATAGGGTTTAGAAAGAAGAACTTAGTGTACTGACTTGGCAGGCTTTTAAGGGAGTAGATGATTGGTGTTGCATAGAACCCTGCCTGAATGAATATTTCCCATATATAAGTAATGTCACGAAATTTAACATAAAGTGCTGAGAGAAGAAACGATAAGCCTTGGGCGAAAACAAACAATTCTGCAATGATAGGAATAATCAAAAACCAACTAAATGATGGCATCACGCCGTTAAATAAGGCAAAAATGAATACGACAATCAGGCTAAGTCCGAGGTTAATTAGGGCCGACATAGAGCTTGATATAACAATCAGATACCTGGGGATACGAATTTTTCTTATCATATCTCCTCTGGCGACTATTGAGGTGGAGCCAATCATGGTTGATTCGACAAAAAAGTTCCATATCACAATACCCAAAAGAAGATAGACGGGATAGTGATCGATGCCCTTGCCAAGAGGAATAATATATGTAAAAACAATATACATTATCGCAAAAATAAATAGTGGTTTTAGAAGTGACCAAACATAACCAAGCATTGAGTTCTGGTATCGAACCTTGAAGTCGGTCCTAACCATCTCGCCCAAAATTGCGCGATTACGTGAATGTAAATATTTCATCTGATAATCATTATACCAGATTGAAGATGTTAAACAGAGTTATTTTTTAGCTGTAACAATACCACTATTGCTTCTCATGACTGTTGAAAGTGCCAGTAATACCAAACCTCTAGATATCACGGAATTAAGAAACACTCTAGTATTTGAAAACTGTTTGTAGCCAGCCCGATGTAATTTTGATGGGTGGCTGTAAACTTTTATATCCCTAAAACCAGCACCAATTAGGGCTTTTTTCGAAAGTTTCGGAGGCATATCACGTTCACTAACACCGTACTCCTTCATGGCTGCGACCGACGACACACTTTTGCTATGCCCTTTACCAGGCTCACAGATGATTATCATACCGTCCGGTTTTAGTATTTTATATACCGACTTTAGTGTTTGTCTCTCATCATCAGTGTGGTGCAACGAGTCATTAAAAACCGCTACATCAAATGTATTATCCATGTTTAGTTTATCGAAATCGCTACAGACAAAATGAAGATTTGGCATCTTGAAGTATTTTTTTGCGGCATCAATAGCCGGTTTAGATATATCTAAACCTGTGACGTCATGCCCCGCTTTGGCATAGAATTCGCTTGTCCAGCCAGACCCACAGCCCAGATCAACAATTTTAACTGGTGTTTTCGGCATCAACTCGAATATTGCTGCAATATTGCTCAATAAGGACCCTAGGTTTTCTGGATCGGAAAATGGTTTGCGCAAGGTGAAATCAACACCGACATCACCAATTTTCTTAAAATATAACCTCTCATTCGTCTTTGTCATAAACATTTCAAGCGTAGCATTTGCGCATAACTTTATCAAACTGATACATCGAGTGGTAGCTGCTGTATACTAATAATACGAATATGAGTAAAAAACGAGTTTTAATGATCCGTAACGCCAACAGTTATGATTTTGGCGGAGCCGAACGGTATCCCATATTTTTGGCAGAGAGTTTAAGAAAATGTGACTACGATAGCGTAATAATCAGCAGATCTCCATCACTACTACAGTTTGCTTCATCTCATAATATAAAATCCGTACGTGGTTGGTGGTGGTCGAGACAAAACTGGAGTGGTTATAGGGTGCTGTTAGTGCCCATCTATATTTTGTGGCAAATAGTTTTATATTTCTGGTATCTTATAATTATTATCGCTACAAATCCTTCCGTGCTACACATTCAAAGTAAAGATGATTTTATCGCTGGCACACTAGCCGGCAAAACACTTGGTAAAAAAGTTATATGGACAGATCACGCCGACTTAAAGCATATCTTTAAAAATCTGCTTGTTTGGTATAAAAACCCAGTCGGTAAGCTGGTTTATGCATGTGGGCTACTGGTGGATGGCCTAATAATTGCCAGTGTTAACGAAAAACGACTTGTATCTGAGAATCTGGAAAATAACTCCTTATTACTTAAGAAAATGGTAATTGCGTATATCGGAGCAGCCGACGTAAAGAATAAGTATGTCAGGAAGTCACACCCTAAAATTACCTTTGGTATTACTACTCGCCTGGTTACCGACAAAGGGATAGGTGAGGCTATTGAAGCCTTTAATAAGTTAAATAAATTTCGCAATGATACTGAATTATTGATTATTGGTGATGGGCCTGATGCAGTTAAATTCAAGAAACAAGCAAAAAACAACAAAAACATTGTTTTTACAGGTCATCTAACCAACCCACTCGGAGAAATGAATAACCTGGACGTATTCTTACATCCAACTTATCATGAATCATTTAGCACCTCATTAGTTGAAGCATCGATGCTTGGCCTTCCCATAATAACAACGCGAGTAGGAGGCAATCCTGAGATTATTAAAGATAACATCACCGGCCTACTAGTAGACGCAAAGGACGTGGAGTCGCTTTATAAAGCGATGGAAAAAATGTACAGCGACAAAGAACTTCGAAAAAAACTAGGCTATAACGCAAGAATTCAATACGTTGAGAAATTCAATTTTGATAACATTGTAAAAACACAGTATGTTAAATTATATGAAAAATAACCTAAAAATCAGAATGGAAGTAAGCTGCCTAGCCAGCCAGAATATATCAGGGGTAGCTAATTATACAAAAATGCTGACCGAATCACTTGAAAGTGGCCTATGTATCGAAACACACGCCGCATATTTTAATTTTTTAAATCGGCAGCCAGAACCAGAACTTTCGCTTAAAATACCTCTTGAAAAAAACAGCTTTATACCTCTACGAGTTTACGCAAAAATGCAAAGTTATAACTTTGCCCCACCTTTTGATTTGTTCTTACAAAAAGTCGACCTGACTATTTTTCCTACCTTTGCAACTTGGCCTACCGCTAAATCAAAACTACGGGCCACAGTAATCCATGACCTGACATATCTGTACTTTCCAGATACAGTTGAGGCTAAGAACTTGGCACATTTAAAACGTGTTGTCCCCCGCACCATAAAAGAGGCCGACTTTATTATTACGATTTCTGAAGCAGTTAAGGCAGAGCTGGTCAAGGAATTTTCACTACCACCCGAAAAGTGCGTTATCACGGGTATACCGCCAGACCCAAAGTTCTATAAGGCCAATACTAATGAAATCCATAAAAAATATGGCATTCCGACAAGAAAGTTTATCTATTTTGTCGGTAACCTAGAACCTCGCAAGGATTTGCCAACTTTAGTAGAGGCATACTGCAAGTTGCCGACAGACATCAAAAATGAATACAGCTTAATAATGGCAGGTGGTAATGGCTGGAAGACAGAAAAAAGCCGCGACGCTATCGCAAAAGCTCAAGCGGCTGGTGAGAACGTTAAGCATGTTGGCTTCGTTGATAATAACGACGCTGCAGCCTTTTATCAACAAGCGTCGATGTTCGTGATGCCATCTACATATGAAGGCTTCGGAATGCCTATTCTGGAAGCAATGGCGAGTGGCTGTCCAGTTGTAGCGTCAGATATACCTGTACTTCGTGAAGTTGGAGGTGATGCAGCATTATACGCAAAGGTTAGCGATAGTGATAATTTCTGTAAAGTGATAAAGGATGTTATTGAAAACCCAAAAATACAGAAAGAACTGGTTAGAAAAGGCAAGCGACATCTGGACAATTTCTCGCTAGCCAAGAACTCAGCAGCAATTTTCGAACAAGTTAAAAATATGTTATAGTATATCTATGGAAAAAGATAAAGTTATTGTCTCCGGTGTTAATGGCTTCGTTGGGCGCCACCTAGCGCGAGAATTAGACGGGCTTGGAGTATCGGTTGTTGGTGTTGGACAAGAAAACGACATAAACCCAGCTATATCTGAAGTTGTAAGCGAATATCATCAAGCAAATCTTGTCGAAGGCTGGCCTAATATCCCAGAGGCTAAGGCTGTTATACATCTTGCGGGACTGGCGGCCGTTGGACCTTCATATGAAAAGCCTCAGCTGTATATAAACGCCAATAGCTCAATGGTGACTAACTTATGCGAATATTACCTCGATAAAGAGAAAAAACCAAGAATAGTGATTGTAAGCAGTGGTACTGTTTATGACTCAAACCAAGACCTACCTATCAATGAAGGTGGTCGAATTGGCTTTACCTCTCCCTACGCAGTCAGTAAGATTCTTAACGAGAACCAAGCTGACTACTATCGACACCGAGGATTAGACTGTGTGGTCGTCAGACCCTTCAATCATATCGGGCCAGGACAAGGTTTAGGATTTATACTGCCCGACATGTACGAAAGATTATCGACATTGGGTGAAGAAAACAAGATAATAACGGGTAACATCGAGACTAGGCGTGACTATACTGATGTTAGAGACATAGTCAGGGCTTATGGTAAATTAGCACTAGCTTCAACATTAAATTATGGGGTATATAACTTGTGCTCTGGAAGTAGTGTTTCTGGTATCGAAATATTTCATTCGCTTAAAAAAGCGATGGGCCTAAACGGTATTGAGTATGAGATAGATCAATCGCTAGTAAGACCAGGCGATATCTTAGATATTGTTGGAGACTCGTCCAGACTACAGAACGAACTTGGCTGGAAGCCGAAAATTGAGATAGCGCAATCGATTAAAGACTTTGTGGTATCAAAACAGTCGAAATAGGCAAATTATTTAAAACTGTGGATGCTATTGCTGATAAAATCAGATGCCTTAGCTAAGAATAATGTCTTTTTAGAGACGCGCGAATAGTCGTCAATAAGACGCACTATGTCTTCTTCGTCAGATAAATTATCCGGATTGGTATGTTGCCATATCTCTGCCACAAGAGTATACGCATGGTCACAACCAATTAAACGATGCCTTTCAAGTGGCTTAAACTGGACAACATCACCAGTAAAAGCTTTGCGCTTTGAACCTTCTTTATTGTTCATACTACGCTTATAAGCACCTTCGGTTATAAACGCCCAAATTTCGCTACGACGGCGATGATATTGCCAGCTGAGGCCTTGACCAGGGTCTGCCAATAGAATTTTCAGACTCAAATCACCCCTTATACCTAGTTCGGAATGCGCTAGGTCAACATCGGGAAAGAACTCACCAAGGAATCTCTGCTCATCCTGCTCGCCAAATCTAAAATAACACCCCCAGGGTTTTGTAACATTAATTTCTGTAAACATATATCCCGAATCGTTGATACATTTTATGATTTGCTCGACGATCAGGTTTTCAGGAACAGTTTCACTTGTATTGATTTTGGATAACTCTTTAAGTAGCTTAGACATAGTTTCAATTATATCATCAAGCCCGGTGCAATTGTTGTCGGTGTTATACTAGTACTGATGAAAAAGATTAGTATTTTGATACCCGCCTACAATGAAGAAGAAGTTTTAGAACCCTTGTACCACCGCTTGGGCAAGTTAGCCAACGACAATAAATCATACGAATTTGAATTCCTATTTTCAGATGACGGCAGCCACGACAAAACGCTTGAAATAATTAAAGACTATGCCGAAGCCGACACCCGGGTTAAATATATCAGTTTGTCACGTAACTTCGGTAAAGAACAAGCCATGCTGGCTGGACTAGACCACGTCTCGGGCGACGCCACGGTCATTATTGATGCTGACCTGCAGGATCCACCGGAACTCATCCCAAAGATGCTTAAATATTGGGAACAAGGCTTTGACGACGTTTACGCTAAGCGAAATGAACGCGAAGGTGAGACTTGGTTTAAGATGTTAACCGCCAACGGTTATTACTGGCTGTTGAATAAAATGACCAAAAACCAACTGATTACAATCCCCCATAATACCGGTGATTTTCGCTTGTTGGATAAACGCTGTGTTGAAGCCCTGAAACAGCTTCGCGAATCTGAACGTTACACCAAGGGCATGTATAGCTGGATTGGCTTCAAAAAGAAAGAAATCACCTATGACCGCGACCCGCGTATCGCTGGCGTTGCCAAACAAAACTATCGAAAGTTATTTAATCTGGCTTTCGACGGTATAACTTCATTCTCATCAACTCCACTACGTGTTTCTACAGTTCTTGGAACATTGGTGTCGCTAGCAGCCTTCATTTACTTAGCAAAAGTTCTTATACAGGCCACCCTGTTTGGTGACACAGTCGCCGGCTATCCATCACTAATGGCGGTCATGCTGTTTTTGGGTGGCGTCCAGCTGCTTTCGCTGGGAGTTATAGGTGAGTATGTCGGCCGTATTTTCAAAGAGTCCAAACAACGTCCATTATATTTTGTCGAGGAAAGCAACATCAGTGAAAAACCTGCTAAAAAAACACGCTGAGAAAGTCCGCTTCGGTCTGGTCGGCGTCATAAACACTCTTATTGACTGGGGTATTTTATTCACCTTGGTAGCCCTTGGTCTTCCGACACTGGCAAGCAACTTTGTTTCCACATCAGTTGCATTAACCTTCAGCTTTTACGCAAATAAGAAATTCGCCTTCAAAAACCAAGCAAAAACAACGAAAAAACACCTTATTTCTTTCGTAGTGATTACCCTAATCGGTCTCTGGATAATCCAACCAATCATTATCGAAGGTTTTAATTTAGCGCTGGGCCCATGGTTTACCGAAAGCCAACTGGTGCTGTGGCTCGGAAGCATCCTTGGATCGTGGTTTAAAACCAAATATCTTGTCTTATTCTTAGGTAAGGGCTGGGCTTCTGCAGCATCCTTAGTTTGGAACTACTTACTATACCGCAAATTCGTCTTCGTTAAGCCAACCGAAGCCTAAAGATCTCTATAAACGTCTTTTCGATGTGCAACTTTAATTACTAGTATGACCAATTCGTCACCGTTAATGCTATAGATAATACGATAATCAGAGTGCCTGACCCTGTAAAGATTTGAAGAGCCTCGCAATTTTACTGAACCATTGGGTTGTGGGTCTTTGGCAAGTGTTTGTATTTTTTTGATTACTGCTGTCAGGACTGACTTTGGTAATTTTCTTAAATCTTTTTCAACCGACTTCTTGTAGAAGATGCTGTACATGGCATCTAAAGCAGCCCTTCGGTCTTGAACTTCAATACTAATGCGTCAAATGAATTACTTGGTTCATTTTCACGAGTTTTTGCATCCTCTATATCTTCAAGATCCTCAAGTATTTGATACTTTACAGCATCCTCGACTAATTTTGAGACGGTTTCGTCAGCCTCAATAGCACGCATCCTTAATGCGCGAAATATTGTGTCGTTGAATGTAATGGTCGTACGCATAGTTTTTTTCTCCTTACCTACATATTAGCATACTTGCATCAATGCATCAATATGCAATATTGTTTATCGTTAGACGCTAGAAGCTAGATGTTATACTGGTAGTAATGCACCACATTGCTATTGATGCCCGCGTAATTAACAGCTCGACTGGAACCTATGTCGAACGTCTTTTGCATTATCTGCAAGTGGTCGACAAAGTTAATAAATACACAGTTCTGGTTCGAAAAAAAGACAAAGACTTTTGGAAACCAACGGCTGATAATTTTAGCGTTAAAGTCGCTGATTTTGACAACTATTCACTGGACGAACAGATTGGTTTTAAGCGCTTTCTGGATAAGTTAGAGCCTGATTTAGTCCATTTTTGTATGCCCCAGCAACCAATTTTCTACAAAGGTCTGCACGTCACGACTATCCATGATTTAACTCTATTAAAAGTTTATAACTCTGATAAAAACTGGCTGGTATTTCACCTGAAGCAACTGATTGGCAGGTTTGTCTTTAAGCGCGTAATTAAAACGAGTCGATATATTATTACAATTAGTAAGTTTTCAAAGAGTGAAATTCTGAGGTTTGGTAGCATTCCTGAGGATGAGGTTGCGGTGACTCCCCTGTCGGCCGATATTAATCACGAGAAGACCGAACCGTACGAGCATCACTTCAAAGAATTTATCTTGTACGTCGGTCAGCAAAGCGACTACAAAAATATTCGCCGGCTTGGTGATGCTCACCAAAAACTACTAGTTAGTCACCCGGATTTGGGATTAATTCTGGTCGGTAGCCTTAACGCCAGCGCCAAGAATAATCAAAAATATTTTGAGGAAAAAGGTTATAAAAATATTTTGTTCACCGGATTCTTGCCTGACCCGCAACGCGACTGGCTGTATCAAAACGCTGCGGCCTACGTCTTTCCTTCACTAATGGAAGGTTTTGGCCTACCAGGACTGGAAGCTATGGGTTATGGGGCACCAGTTGTTAGTAGTGACGCCACTTGCCTACCAGAGGTTTATGGCAATGCGGCGATGTATTTTAACCCAAAGGATACCGATGATATGGCTAGGGCCATCGACGAAGTTATTTCAGACGATAAGCTTCGGGCTAAACTTGTGGCTAAGGGTTATCGACACCTGGAAAAATATTCGTGGAAACAGACCGCCATACAGACACACAGCGTCTATATGGATGCCTTACGTAATTACGTTATTTATTAGCTACCAGCTTGGGCAATTGTAAGTTTGCGGTCGAAACCTTCACCTTCAGAAAAGGTCTGAATATCACCATACTCACCAGCGACTTTATGCACAATTCGCCTATCGGCAGCATTTAGGCTGACAACTCTGGAGTCACCAGTACGTTGAACTTCAAGTATCCATTCTCTTGCCTGGGCGGCAATGCGATCAGCGCGCTGCTTTTTATAGTCAGCAATGTCGATGTTGATGCGCGTTAATTCGCCTTCCTTATTACGAAGTACGGTTGAGACGATGTATTGCAGGCTACGAAGCGTTTCGGCATTGCGACCGATTAATAGGCTGTTTAGCTCGTTGGAGGGCACAGACAACTCTATAACGTCCTCATCGCAGGTTGACGAGACGGTGATGTTGGCTCCGAAAAAGGAAAGTAAATCCTCGAGGTACTTTTGCGCAAATAAGACTGATTCTTCTTTATTCATAACTACTCCTTTTTCTTACGTTTCCAATCCGAGCTATCTTTAGCTTTGATTCGGATTATCGTGGCAGCCACCGCTTCTTTTTCACGAGCCTTGGCGGTCGCTTTCTTGTGAACGACTGGCTCTACGTCGGCAATTTCAATCATTTCTTCGGTGTCGCCCTTTAGGATATGGCCTTGTTGAATGACAGCCACAAGATTAGAAACTGTGTAGTACAAAGCAATTGCACCCGGTAAGTTGACCATGATAGCGAACATCATTATCGGCAGGAATTTGGTCATCGAACCCATCATGACACCATTAAGCTCACCCTGGTCGGCTTGTTTGCCATCAGCAGCCGCATTCATAATGTCACGCAGGCGCTTTTTGGGACCCTGTTGCTTTGGCATGATTTGCTTGGCCATAATATATTGCGTAACAGCCGCACCGATTGCCAAAATCAGTAGGACAATATTGATACTGAATGGGCTAGTGTTGTAAGCTTTGGCTGTTAAATCCAAAAAGCCTAAAAACTTTTCATTGAAATGTGACGGATGCGCGATTAAATCCTGGATTGGACCAAGGAACTTCAAGAAAGAATAGGTGTATTTGTCGATTTGGTCGCGGTGAATTGTAAAAATCTGGATAACTTGGAATAGGGCGATAAAGATAGGCAGTTGAATAAATAGAATCCCAATCGAGCGGAATGGGCTGATGTCATGCTTTTTATAAAGCTCCATCATCTTTACACCTTCCAACTGCTTATTGCCTTTGGTCTCGCGCTTAATCCGGGCTAGTTCCGGCTGCATCTTTTGCATAGCCTTGGTTTGATGAAGCTGCTTTTTGACCAGCGGCCACATGGCGAATCGCACCAGAATCGTGAAGATGATCAAAGCAACGCCAAAATCGCCACCAGGAATAATACTGTATATTCCGACTAACAGGTTAAATATAGGTTGTACGATTAATAGTTGAAAGATGTCCACAGCGGCAAAAACTCCAAAACGCTCTAATTGTTGTCAACTAATTATACCAGCTTATTCGGGTTTTGGTATGCCCTTGTTGGTATTTTTTATACCTGTCTGATTGATTAATTGATCCATTTGAGTTGTTAGCTCAGCTGGCGTCAGGCTTAGGGCTTCGCTGTTTTGGATGATAATCGCAATGTCGTATATGCCATGCATTTGTGGCAAGACAAGGCGCATATACTCATAAACTCGGCGACGGATTCGATTACGCCTAACGGCACTTTTAAGGGTCTTTTTACTAATTACAACTGCTAGCCTAGAGTCTTTCCTATGTGAGTTTGCACAAAAACGGATAGCAATCAAACGCGAACGTACAACTTGTCCGTTTTTATAAACATACGTCAGGCTACTGTGCCCATGGAAGCGATTAATAAAAGGAATCATTTGTAATTAGTATATGGTATTTAGCAGATGGTTAGTAGTAGTTGGTAAATAGTAGATGGTATTGGCGAAATAAAAAACACCGCAGATTCCTGCAGTGTTTTTTATTAAGCTGTAAGCTTTGATCGACCTTTGATGCGTCGGCGCTTAATCACAGCTCGTCCAGCCTTGGTTGCAATGCGAGCACGAAAACCGTGTACGGCTGCCCTGTGGCGGGTGTGTGGTTGGAATGTTCTTTTTGGCATATCCGTACCAGTGTACCTAAATTACCTCTATTTAGCAAATTAGGATTTGAATATTTTTAAATTGTATTGTTTGGCATATAAAAGTTGTCCCCTAAATCACCCTCCTTTTCCACACATTAACTGAGATGGGCAATTATTGTGGAAAACTCTCACCCCTTTTGCTTTGTATTCTTACCAAAACAATATGGGTTGTGGAAAACCCGGATATTGAGTATAGTTAAAGACATTATATGAGAGTTTAGAGAGGTTATTTGAATGCATCACGCGTTGTGGCAAAGTGTGTTAGGTGAAATCGAACTGACGGTATCGCATGCTACATTTACGACGTGGTTTAAAAATACCGAGCTTCTGGATCAAAGTGACGCTGGCATTGTAATCTCTGTACCAAACATTTTCGCTAAGAAACAGTTTGAAGTTAAATTTAACGACCAAATCAGAACTGTACTAGCTAAAAACGGCATTAACCCAAAACAAATCTCTTACACAATCAACACATCCGGCAAACACACTCGCTTGAACCGAGAAACAACCGAAGAATCACCTATATCATCGACAACAATTGATGATTTACTGCCATCAACTCGACAAAAAAGCGCAACTACAATCGGTAATTTAAATCCTAGGTACACCTTCGATAGTTTCATTGTTGGATCAAGTAATGACTTGGCTTATACTGCCAGCCGAGCTGTCGCTGCCAACCCAGGTGTAAAATATAACCCACTGTATTTATATGGTGGCGTTGGTTTGGGTAAAACCCATTTAATGCAAGCTATAGGTAACGAACTTGTTAAAAACGATCCAAAGGCACGGGTTTTATACATTAGTAGTGAAACTTTTGTTAGTGAGTTCTTGGATTATATCCGTTTCAAGAAAAAAGGCTTCTCGGAAAAATACCGTAATGTTGATGTCTTGATTGTCGACGATATGCAATTCATTGCTGGTAAGGAAAAAACTCAAGAAGAATTTTTCCATACTTTTAATCACCTACACCAGAACAACAAGCAGATTATTATTAGTAGTGATAAACCACCCAAAAGCATCCCGACCCTAACCGAACGTCTACGCAGCCGGTTCGAGATGGGAATGGCGATTGATATTCAAATGCCAGACTTTGAAACACGTTGTGCCATTTTGAACATTAAAGCTTCACAATCAGGTGTTAAATTAAACCAAGAAACTGTCGAATACCTGGCAACTAACATCAAGACTAATATTCGTGAATTAGAAGGCGCCTTAAATCAGTTACTTGCTTACGCCGAGATGCGCGGAATTGAGCCTGACATCTCAACCGCCGAAGGGTTACTAGGGAATATTCGTCACTCTCGCCCTCAACATATATCTAGTAAACAAATTATCGATAAAACCGCAAAGCATTTCCAATTAGAAATAAGTGAAATTTGTGGTGAAAAGCGCGATAAACATATTGTTGTACCTCGGCAAATTGCTATGTACCTGCTACGTAGTGAATTACACCTAAGTTTTCCTAAAATCGCTGTCGAGCTAGGCCGCAAAGATCACACCACAGCTATTCACTCGATTGAAAAGATTGAAAAAGCTATTAAATTAGATTTTCTAATTCGCGAACAGGTTGCCTCAATTAGGGAGAAATTATATGCATAAATATATTACTCTAATTAATCGCTGTGTTGAAAAAGTGAACAACCTGCGAATACTAGGTAGTGAAAACAGTGTTCATTCGTCCACTATTCTAGTTAATCAATTTAACACTCATGCTTATATAGGTGCACAAACTCGACTTATAAACAACTATATACAACTTAAATCCACCATCTTTTACACAACCCTGAGTAATATCTTTAACCTGTTGAGTAAAACTTTTACATACAATCCACAACCCCTATTAATGAGATTATCGAAAGAAATTTAAAGAAAGGTATTAATAATGGAATTGACTGTCACCCAAGAAAATCTAAACCGTGCATTATCAGCTGTTGGACGAGTTGCGAGTACAAAAACTCAATTACCTATCCTTAGTAATATTTTACTTAGGACGGATGGTAACCGACTACTTGTCGCCGCAACTAACCTGGAAATTGCTGTAACTCAATATATTGGTGCTAAAGTATCAAAACCTGGGGCAATAACTATCCCCGCTCGTTTAATGACAGAATTTATTTCAAGTCTACCTAAGGAATCGATTGAATTAAAAGTTAAAAATGACAACCTACATATTAAAAGTGGTACATACTCCTCAATAATTAATGGTTATATCGCTGATGACTTTCCTGAACTTCCTACAATTAATGAATCATCATCAATTCAATACAGTATTAAGATTGAAGACTTTAAACAAGCAGTTTCACAAACAATTATTACCACCAGTAATGATTCAACTAGGCCAGTTTTAACAGGTGTTTATTGGAATTCACATCAAGGGCAACTATATTTAGCTGCAACCGATGGCTATCGACTATCAGAAAGACGACTGGTTGAAACAAAAAGTGATGTTTCGGCGATTATTCCAACTCAAACTCTGCAAGAAGTTATGCGCAATATATCAGATGATTCTAGTGAAATTGATATTTTATTTGATGAAACACAGGTTAGATTCCGGATTAATGATACCGAAATAATTAGTCGGTTAATTGACGGTAACTTCCCTAATTATCGACAACTTGTTCCGTCAACATCAGAAACAACAGTCACACTCAATAAAGCTGAGTTTATTAGAATTACCAAAATCGCCGGGTTATTTGCCAGGGAATCTGGCGGTAGTGTCACATTAACGGCCGATAAAGATAAAAAAACCTTGTCAATTCACTCGATTGCGTCTCAGTTTGGTGAAAACACGTCTGAGGCTAGCGCTGAGATTACAAATAGTGGTCAGATTACACTAAACTCACGTTATTTAAGCGAAGCTTTGTCGGTTATTGATGGTGATGAAGTTGAGTTTGGATTTAGTGGCAAACTTGCCCCTTGCTTGATTAAATCAACCCAACCAAACTCTGATTATTACCACATAATTATGCCACTGAAGAGTTAAAAACTTTGTATGGCGGTGGTCAAAAAAATATCAGTTCAAAATATTCGCTCGCACGATAAATTTTCTACCAGTTTATCACCAACTGTGACAGTTATAACCGGCGGCAATGGTAGCGGAAAAACTTCATTAATCGAGGCATTATATTTAGCCCTGCAGGGCACGTCATTTAAGGGTAGTGATCACGACATTCTACGTTATGAATCACCCTGGTGGCGAATTGATATCGAGTTTAATTCATTTTTAAAGCGGTCTATTACTTTTGATCCAGCACTTACAAATGGTCGAAAAAAAATCATGATTGACGATAAAGTTATGTATCGCATGCCGACAAAACATAAACATCCGGTTGTCTTATTTGAACCCGACGATTTGAGGTTGTTACACGGCTCACCAACTCGCCGCCGGCAATTTATTGATAGATTTATTAGCCAACTTGATCCATTTTTCCTTAGTTCACTTCATAAATATGAGCGTGCCCTGAAACAGCGCAATAATCTGCTCAAAAAATCATATCTGACGAGTGACGAATTGTTTGCTTGGGATGTGGCACTGAGTGAGTACGGCGCTTATATTATCGAAAAGCGAATTGCCTTTACCGAACAGATTAACAGTCAATTAAATGATATGTATAATTCCATCGCCAAATCGACGGATAATGTTTCGGTTCACTATAGCCACACATACATTGGTGATATTAAACAAAAGCTGTTAAATGACCTACATACCCATGTCGAAAAAGACAAGATTATAGGCTTCACTAGCACCGGCCCACATCGACACGATGTCATATTCAAGTTTAATAACCTACCCGCCCTAGACGTCGCCTCACGCGGCGAGGTTAGGACAATTGTCTTGGCAATTAAATTTATTGAGGTTGAAATTATTGAACAAATCACTAACATCAAACCAATTATTTTACTAGATGATGTTTTTAGCGAACTGGATGATAGCCGGCAAAAGCGATTGTTGTCAATAAAGAATCAAGTTGTTATTTCCTCAACCAAGCTTCCAACTAATATAAAAACTGCCGTAAAGACAATTAAACTTTAATCAAGTTTTTGGACTGAAATTGAAGGCGTTTCGTTGTCTGGATTGACGTCTGTTAATACTTGAAATTTACGCTTATCATTAGTGGTGACTGTAAATTGATAATTCCACGGAATCTTATTTGGTGAGCTGATATCGCCATTGTCTATTTTTGCTGTATAAGTGGCGCCACTTTTATAATATTTTGCAGTGTCCACATTAAAATTATTAAACTGTATGTACGTAGAGGAGGCGCTTGGGTCGTTACTGATTGAAATATTATATAACACAGCCTTCTGTAATAAAGCTTCAATCTGTGTTGTGTTTGCGCTACCGACGGCTTCATATAAAATTCCGTCATTTGAAATAACTAAAATATTTGATGGTGTGTAGTCACCGCCCGTACCACCAGGATTATTCGCATTCGGTTGAGAACTGTTGTTTAATAAAAGATAAACAACTGTGATTATTACAAACAATACAATAAAACCGACTACACCTAATATGATTTTTTTATTAATAGTTAATTTGTCCATTACTTTTTCTCAAAACCCCACATTCCCTTTAGGTAACCACTTGTGCCCCTACCTGCGACATCAGGTCCGCTGTAGCCATTTGTGAAAATTGATTCATCCCAAGCCTGGTCGCTCTGTTTTTGGTTTGTACTTCCACCGCTACTGGCAATGTAAATTTTTCCGTCCGGACTGTATTTACGCATGACCATCATGTGACCACCACCAGTAAATGGTGCCCCAGTCCACGAGAACAAAACCAGGCCACCATTTTTTAAGATATCTTTAGCTTTTGTGATGTCTTTACCCAAATCAGTCATCTTTAGATTATATTTTTTGGCAACAACCCCCCAATTCCAGCTACTTTCACAGCCACCGGTTTGACCACCATTGCTTGCATAAAAAGCCGCCATATTTTCAGGATTAACCGTTTTATCACCAGTTAATGTCGCTACGATCATAGCAAGTGAGGTTGGCCCACAACCACACTGTCCAATTGTCCCAGAACCGAACGGTTTGTTTTTCCATTGGCTGTCGGACTGGTCGTAATATATCATGGCGTTTGCACCACTTAGTTCCCAACCGTATTCCCCTGAAGTTGCTGATGACGAACAATTATTATTTGAGTTATCTGGGGTTGCGTTGGCGGTTGTTGGACCAGGTGTTACGCCTTGGTCGGGAGCCCATTGGTAGGTTAAGACATCACCTTTACCGTTCCACATTCCCTGCTTGGCGCCTAGGGCGTCTATAGCGGTTGGTGGTAAGCCGGCGACCCGGCCGGTATATGTCGATGGGGTTCCTTTTTGTGGGTTGGCCCATCCTTGCTTGGGGTCATTATTACTGTGTCGATCGACTCCTGTCCACGGCGCTGGACCAGATTCTAGAGCTGCTGCATAGATGCTTTTGCCCGTTCTTTTATTAGTCACTAATACAATCCTAGGGGCCTTGGACATCCAGCTGAGTTGTTTATTATCTACACCACTATTCGTACCGTTCCAATTCCAAGAGGTCCAAGTCCAGCGCATTGTTATATAGTAATCGCGATAGGCTTGACCCAAACTAGCAAATTGTTTGAACGAAACACGGCCATTGCCTGATTTAACTAATCCAGTGCTGTCTATCGCTTCCTCTACACCCGTCTTACCCTCAGTAGCCGGAAGTTCATATGGGATACTTCCTGTACTGCTGCTACCAACACTACTAGAGTTAGTATTAGCTGGGCAGGCATCACCGTCGTAAAATAATATGTCGTTGGATGAATAGAAGGCATTGTCGGTGGCAAAGGCTCGAAACGGCAGGATAATGGTAGAAATAATAATGATAGCCAAAAAGGTACATACTGTTTTTCGGTTCATCTAGAATTCCCCTATGTCGAACGCTAATGTGGATTTATCACTCGCTGTTCTCAGCGTTAACCAATAGGTTCTTGTGAGTGTATTTGTCGACTTGTTTGAATATAGTGTTGTTTCTGTATCAACTAACAAACATTGGTTCGCGCCCTCTTGTTCTTCGCACGATTTAATAGATGTAATTTTAGCAGAGCTTTTATTGACCGAACTATTTATATCTTGTTGACCATATCCATAAACTGGGCTATCAGTCGTAAAGTGTGCGCTCAAACGTTTATTTCGTAAGTTGGTTGATTCGGAGGTGTCCTGCTGCAGGTAGCTCTCAACTGCCGACGAGGCTATTGGTGCGACACCCTCAAGCCCTTCCTCGACGGTATAACTTGTTTTGTTGGTGATTGTACCTGAGCCAGCGCTATTAGATGTTGGTGTGGATGTGGCGTTAGGATTTTTGGTAACGGGTTTATTTAGTAAAAAGAATAACCCAACCCCCACTAAGATTAGGGTGATAAGTATTGAGACTGAGATGATTATTGTTTTCTTATTCATACTATGTTCCACTCATCGACCAATGCCAGCTCTCTGCTGGAAAATTTATATATCCATATTTAGCACCATTTGCACTAAGCCAGTTCCAAACCTTGCCACCCTTATCGGCAGCGCCAAAATCAGTTGCTAAACCGCGTTCGTGTTGGGAATTTCCTGGTTTGGCGGTCGGTGTGTCGCAATGTCCCCTTTTGCAGTTATCTATATATAACTGTTGTTGAGACTCATAACTACGCCAGCTACTACCTACCAGATTTACACCATCTGCTTTCGCGGCTTTTACCATATCAACAACTTTTTGAGAAATTAACGATGAAACTTCACCCAGGGCGGTATCACATTTTCTAATTGTAAATTTTTCTGTTGGGTGCAAATATGTATCGGAATCAGTTGATCCGTCGGCGCAAGCAACCCCAGAGTAATCAATACCACTCTTTAGGCCCCAGCCCTTACCCTTATCAACGACGTTGTCTGGTCTAGTGTTACCACTTGGCGCTAATCCTGTGGCGCTACTTCCTGCCGGGTTATTAGCTAAAGTCTCACCATCCATATCGGCTTGAACTCGTTGATCTATGTAGTGTAGGTAATAGTTTTGGTTTTTACTATTAAATAAACAGTTTGACCCATTCCCTGTAGTATTACTACCTTTGTTACCAAGTGGGTCAGCACGGTTAATGCATTCCGTCACAAAGCTTGCATACTCACTGCCGGCCACAGGCTCCCCTTTGTCAGGATCTATTTGCCCTTGGCTAAGCAGTGTTTTGGCAACAGTAACTGGACTTGTGTTTAGTGCGTCTGGAGGAATACCATAAACCACATTACAGAATGGGTCGGTAGCAACATGTAATGCTTTGTAGTCTTCATCTTGACACTGGGTAAAGTCATCAGTGCTAGCAGCCCTTGTTGAAGGTGCGGTGATAGACGCCAGCGACCCAGTGGTTATCGATGCGACGGAACTTAAAATACCGGCTAAAGATGACATTTTTGAAACATATGGCATCAATTGATTTGCGATTTTACCCATGAAGGTGTTTTTATTGGTTGGATCAAGCGGGCTGTATGCCAATCGGTCCTTTTCGGCATATTTTTCAGCAATATCATTTGACATGTTTTGATAAGCCACAGCTTGGGTTGGCGTTAATGGTGCGTTCCCACCAGCTGCCGCTGCCTTGCTCATTAGGCCGGATATACCAGAAGTCAAGGCATCTCCAGCAGCTGCACCAGTTGTAGTTTTGTCAATCAAGACTCCGGCAATAATGTCCTTTAGTAATGCTGGTAGTATCATCATACCGCCATATAGAGCTAGCATCGGTGCGGCTTGCAGTGCTATCTTCCCTAAACCGGCGGGAGGGTTTGCAGCCAATAGGGCTAGTCCGGCGACAAGCGACACCCCCATGACAAAAGGGTTCTGGACGAAACCACAAACCGAGCTTGGTGTTCCTTGAAGAATATCACTGATTATGGTGTGTAAATTTAATAACGATCCAGTCAGTCCTCCGCCGGCCATAAATCTTGTGGATGAGGTTGGCATTGCGCCCGCACCACTTAGTCCCGAGCTGGCATATCTATAGCCAAAAGAATCGGTTGCTGATGTCATATTGCCATTTTCGTCTTTAGTCGCAGTCGTCAGCAGGTTCCCCATAAAAGTCATGTCTTTTTCCGATGCTACTCCGGCCCGTGCTTGGCTTTCGACATTTAGGGGAGCCCATGCGAATTTATCTAGCTGGTCCGATCGAATGGTTTTGGCGGCGTAGCCAACTGCCTGGAGTGTGCCGTAGGCCGTACAAGCTACATTGGCTAGTCCCGTAGCCATTAGTGTGCCACCAATAAGCGACGCATTGGCATTGATTGCTGCTTTTGCTGATTGCATAATACCTAGGGATGTTGTTTCTCCACTGGCAGTAATAGCGGCCGCCTCGGTAGTCATTTCGGCAGCCTCGGCAGTCATTGCGTCTATTTCTGGCTGAGTGTACTGTCCGCTACCGTCAGGTTTTTCTGTGCCGAGTGCTGGGATGTCAGCGGAAGTGTCAGCTGGTACATTTACGTCTTTTTCTAGGCTTGCAAGTTGCTCCTCTGGGGTATCTCCAGAAAGGTTTTCAGCTGCCTTTGTGATGCCTAGCTTTTGTTCAACCCATTGGACGAATACATTATCCGAAAATCCAGCGTATTTAGGGTTATACGCTTCATCAACTGCCTGGGCGAAGTCTGGGTTAGTCTTCATTGCGTTTTTAAACTCGTTGGCGGGTATTGCCTCGTTGTCAAATATAAAGTTTTTTGGTTTTATCCTGCCAAAGATCGTTGATCCATCCGCTTCGACATTAATGCCCGCATCTTCAAAGTTGGCAATTTGCTTATCTGACATGGTCGAATATTTACATAAAATATTGAGAACTACCCCGCAGGCTATTCCGCCGGTGGTTTTATCGGCATACATTGATATTGATCTTGCATCCATACTGGCCAACTGAGTATTAAAATGCCCAACCTCGGTTGCAACAAATTGGAATAAAATAGTTGCGGGTGCCAGAATCGTGGTGAGACCCAATCCGCCACCAACCAACGTAAGAATAATCGCAAGTAATGGACCTTTTTTCTTGATAAATGACATCGGACCACCAGATTTTGCTAGTGATTTCCCTACTACCTTATTAATGTAGCCTTTTTCGGGATTGGCTTCAGCGTCTCGAACGCCATCTATTCCGGCGTTGCCATCTGCACCAGGGAATGATCCGTTTTTTTCAGTCTTTTTTATCCCACTAAAGTAGTCGTCGTTGTATTTTTTGTCTGTCGGATTGTCGGTGATGTTTCTGTTTGGCATGTTAAATCCTAATCTAGGCGGTTGTCTCCTGCTCCTGGCTGGCTACTTCATCGGTTGGGGGTATGAAAGGAGCCGCCTGGGCTTTTTCTTGAGAAGTCTGTGGATTTGTTGTTATTAATTCTTTTTCGGTTTCGCTAGCTTCGATTTGGATGTGGACGTGACTTTGTCCAGCAAAGAATAGGCCCTGACCAACCGGGAAGTTACTAAGGCGTTTCTTTTCTTCCTCGGTTAATTTAAAGACATCCGACAACACATCAACAGCGCTCGACGACTGTTTCAATAAAATTTGCATAGAGCTGTTGGCAACGATTGCCCGGCCCATCTTGCTACTCATAAAGTCTTCTACGTCCTGAGTAACCGTCGTTAAGCCCAGATAATATTTACGAGCTCGTTTGGCTAGGCTGAACAAAAAGTTTGCCGAGTCATCATATTTCATCAACTGCCAAGCCTCATCTACAATCAGCATGCGCTTCTTTTGAGTCGTACGAATGATATTCCAAACATGACTCAGGACGATATACATGGCAACTGGTCGCAGTTCGTCCTCGAGGTCGCGGATATTAAAGACGACCATGGCGTTATTAATTTCAGTGTTTGATTGTTGGCTGAAGATTCCAGCAAATGTACCAGTCGTGTATTTTCGCAATCGTTGAGCCAAACCGGGTCCGCTGCCGCCCATATGCAGCAAGGTATCGTATAAATCACTGACCGTTGGTGGTGTCGTATTCTGAGTTAATGGGTCACTAGTGATTCCCGACCGAGCGTAGGTGTCAATTAGGGCTTGGTCTAGGTCGGCCTCTTCAGCTGGCGATAATGCACTCAAAGGAACACCTGCCGCAGTTGTCTGGGTTGTGCCAAGCATTAACTTCAGTAGACCATGTAAGGTTATTAGGTTGGCGCGAAGCGCATTGTCGGCCTCATCTGTATCGATAACTCGGGGCAAGTCAAAGGGATTAATTCTAGTGTTCGAGTTTAGACTCAGGCGAATATAACTGCCACCAACGGCATCGGATAATTTTTGATATTCGTTTTCGGGGTCAATAATTATAATTTCACTACCTGTCATCATGCTGCGGAGAGCTTCGAGTTTGACGGTGAATGATTTACCTGCACCAGACTTGGCAAAGACCACCATGTTGGCATTTTCTAAACTGAATCGGTCGAAAATTACTAGACCGTTATTGTGCATATTGATGCCGTAAAGCACGCCGTTTTCCTGAGTTAAATCGGCGCTAGTGAACGGGAAGCTGGTGCTGATGGCGCCAGTGTTCATGTTGCGTCGTATCTGTAATTGATCGGTCATTTGCGGCACTGAACTGTTCAAGCCTTGCTCTTGCTGGCTGCTGGCAATTTTGCTAAAGACCATTTGCTGGCCGAACAGTGTCTCGATTTTGTGTTGAACAAATCCCAGTTCTTCCAAACTGTCTGCATACAAAGTAACGTACAAACCGAATCGGAAAAACCTCTCAGCTCCGACTTGCAGCTGGTCGCGAAG
>Ga0209748_1000139_pt1 | contig 44405 bp, 43 predicted proteins | sample BarGraIncu00421A_FD_185490 | JGI IMG/M metagenome (GOLD analysis project Ga0209748, IMG submission 185490) | Arctic peat soil microbial communities from Barrow, Alaska - Barrow Graham LP Incubations 004-21A (SPAdes) (version 2) | ecosystem: Environmental > Terrestrial > Soil > Wetlands > Peat... | reverse complement strand
TAGAGGATGCGCCAGGGAAGCATTGATAATAGTTTTACGAATACAATAAATAGTTTTTGTGGAAAAGTCATCACCGGTCATTTAAATAGATTACAAAGTTAAGATTTTCTGTCAAAGAATAGCTGATTTAATATCATTTACCGTTAACGATTTGAGTCCGTATTGCTTAATTAGCAAGACATTTTTTATTTTTTTTCTTTGCAGATTGGAATTTTTATGTACTTTTGCAGTCTGGAGAGTTGGCAGAGTGGTCTATTGCGGCGGTCTTGAAAACCGTTGAGGGTCATACCTCCGGGGGTTCGAATCCCTCATTCTCCGCTTGAGAGTAAAGAAGGGTTCTCCCTTCTTTTTTTATTGGACCTGAATGGAAAGCTGCCGGAGTGGTCGAACGGGACTGTCTCGAAAACAGTTGTACCTATTGCTGGTACCGAGGGTTCGAATCCCCCGCTTTCCGCAACAAGCTTTTTAGATTAAGATTTTTGACAAAAAAAACACTCAAATAAGTCCTTTGACAGACTGATTTGAGTGTTTTTTTGTCCGTAGGACATAAATGTTAATAGAAAAACAAATCTCTCTTTCTTTTGTCCGTAGGACATTAACATTAAATGGTTTATCCCCTACAGGGAAAGAATATGTAATTCCGACAATTTCTACTAATATTAATGTCCTACGGACAATTTAAATCAATTTCTAAGCTTGTTTCTTTAACATCAATGAGGCCATGTATGCAAACAATCCTAAAACCAAACCTGAAATGATACCAATAATAGGTCCGGTAATGAGCATCATCATCCTGGGTGTGAGAAGAAAAGGCATTTTTGTCATCATCTCTGCTTCATCCGAGTGATTTGCAATATAAGCCTGAAATAAAATGATGTGAGCGGAAGTAATCCAGACACAATTTATAATACTCACCATAAAGCCGTTCAAAAAATATTTTTCGTGACAATTTTTAGCAATTAAATAGGCACAAAGAAAGAAAATAGCCAACCAAAACAGTGGTTCTATCTTTGAAGGGATCACAAAGACAGTAGCAATTGCCATGGCCAATCCAAATAGCGACAGTTGAAAAATCAGTTTCCAGTTCATTTAAATTAGTGTTAAAAATAATTACAAAAAAGAACTTAGGCAAAAAAACAAAAAAATAAACCAGTGAAACAAGTAAAATCTTGTCGTAATAGTTCAAAGATATTCATTTGTTCTTTTGTTATAACATTGAAACTGTAAAAAAGTCTGTCAACTATTTTGAAATTACTTTTGTTTAATTAATTGGAATGGATGCTAGATAGGCAGTTAAGAGGTGCAGATTACAAATTTGCATTAGCTCAGCTATTAAGTTTCGTTTATTTTGAATTAGAAACAACCGTTTGTCGCTTAATAAATTCCTTTTCGTCTTTTCTGTTTCTTAGGCGGAAGGATATAAGAAGGACTCCTGCAATGAGGACACTAATGGAAATGAAAACTGATTTATAGCCATCTAGCATCACAACATATTTAGCAACCATACCACTGACTACAGCGCCTCCTGTGATTTGCCCCATGCTGACAAAAATTGTTAGTAAACCTTGAGTCAGTGCGCGTTGATGGATGTCGACTTCATTCAGCATGATATAGCGCAGGGAAGAGCCGGAAAGAATAGAAAGCCCCAACCCAAAGAAAACGCCTGCGGTGATAAAGAGTGCAAAGTCAGCAGCATAAAGACTCATCATAATAGTCGAAATAATCATCAACACAAGCCCGATCAAAATAACTATTTTCGAACCCTGCTTATCCACCATCCTGCCAAAGAGGGGTGAGCCAATCGCCATGGCCAATACAAAAGGAATCAGCATAAAACTGGCCTTTGCAGCAGTAGTATGGAAAGCATCACCAGCCATGTGAGGAATAAAGACAAAACAGGATTGCAATGATCCGGTCAGAAAGGCAATGATACTCACTATCCTGATCTGGCGTGACTTGAAAAGCTTGATATTAATGAGTGGTTTCGAACTGTGTTTTTCAAGATTTATCAAAAAGATCAACAGTAAAACGGATGAAAGAAAAAAGGGCCATACCATCATTGATTGGATCCCTTCATTCAATGGTAATGATTGTAGATTATTCATTCCATAGGTAAAACAACCCAGCAAAAGTCCCAATAATATAATGCCTTTGGGATCCAGCGCTGAGGGTTTATCAATTCGAACCGACGGCAGCATCCTGTTGCTGTAATACAACAACACAATGGCAATCGGAATATTGATTAAAAACAGGACATGCCATTCAAAGAAAGTAAGCATCAATCCTGCAAGCGGAGGCCCAACCAGAAAAGCAATTCCCCATACAGCACCAATCAGTCCAAGCATCCGTCCACGTTTTTCAGCAGGGAAGACGTCACCAATCACAGCAGAAGCAACTGGGAAAATACCACTGGCACCAAACCCCTGGACTGCCCTGCCCAACAAAAGTATTGAATAGTTATCGGTAAATGCGACCAGCAATGACCCTACGCCAAAGAGGGCAATGTTGATCATGTAGATATGACGCCTACCATAAATATCGGATAGCCTGGCAAAGAAAGAGATACCAATCAGGTTGAATAACACATATATAGAATAAACCCAACCTAAATTCTTTACAGATATTTCGATGGTTTTCTGAATCGGATGTAATACGGGACCAATGATTGAGATATCCAGGGCACCCATGAAGACTCCGGCAAATAACAAAGCAAGTATTTGTCCGGGACGGGCACCTTTTGTGATTGTATTTTCAGTCATGCAATATTTTTAAGTCAGTAAAGAGACAAAAAAAACGATTTATTGTTTCGAAGATACAAAGGAATTACTTTTTATTTTATTCCGATTAAAAAAAGTCATAAATTCGGCAACTGAAAAAGTAGATAGATTTTGCCTCCGAGGTCGAATTGAATTCTTCTTAACTTGCACAAAGTCAACCCTAATATAATTAATACATGAAAAACAACTCTCGCCGTGACTTCCTAAAGTCCTCATTACTTACAGGAGCCGGTTTAATTGTCTTGCCTTCAATTCTTCCGGGATCCGTCTTTGGATCGACAAGAGCCAACGGCAAGATTCAGATTGCCCAGATCGGCTGCGGACGAATGGGATCCGGAGATATGGCCGGGACGATGAGTCACTTCGATCTTTGCAGATTTGTTGCTGTTTGTGATCTCGACTCAAAGCGTCGTGAAATAGCACGTACAACTGTTGAGGATTTCTACAAGAAGAAAGGCGAAACAAATGTCGACATCAAAGGATATCATGACTTTCATGAAGTGCTTCAACGTAAAGATATCGATGCAGTCATTGTCAGCGTTCCCGATCACCAGCATGCATTTGTTGCCATCCAGGCCATTCTTGCCGGAAAAGATGTTTATGTTCAGAAGCCAATGACCTATTCTATCGCAGAAGCCATTGCCCTACGTACAGCGGTTCGCGCCAGAAAACGCATCCTTCAAACGGGAAGTCAGCAACGTTCACAACATCCATGGGAGACATTCCGGATTGCCAGTGAAGCTGTTCGTAACGGACGCATTGGCAAGTTGCAAACCATCAAGGTTGGTGTTGGTCTAGACAAGATCAAAGGCGTAAAACCAATGCCACAAACACCGCCTGCTACTTTTGATTATGAACGTTGGTTAGGTGCAGCACCTGAACAACCTTATATGGAATTTCGTGTTCATCCTCAGGATAACCATGATGGTCGTCCGGGCTGGATTACAACAGAAGATTTTGGATTGGGTATGATCACCAACTGGGGCGCTCACCATATGGACATTGCACAATGGGCGATGGGTATGGAGTTGAGTGGACCGATTTCTGTTGATGGAAAAGCTGATTTCATGATGGACGATGTATGGACTGTACATTCAAATTATCACATAGAGTTGATGTATAAGAGTGGCGTTCAGGTGATCATGGATAACAAATTTGCAAATGGCCTTATGTTTGAAGGAACCGACGGATCTGTGTTTTGCACCCGTGGAGCTGAAAAGGTGACCAAGAGTGACGGCAATGCAGCCGATGCCAATACAGGCACCAAATCGCTTTATGCCAGCAATCCAAGCATCCTTGCCACACGTGTAGGTCCGGAGGGAAAGATCTGGATGCCGAGCCAGGATCATTACCGCAACTGGCTGGAAAGCATTATCAGCCGGAAAGATCCGATTGCCCCGGTAGATCAGGGAGCAAGAAGTCTCGAAGCATGTGCCGTTTCATGGATCAGTATGAAGTTGAAACGCAAACTGAACTGGGATCCCGATAAGGAGATGTTTATCGGTGATAAAGAAGCCCAGGCCATGTGTTCACGCAAAGCCCGCAAAACGGAATATGATATCAATTTGATCATGAAGAAGGCCGGATTGGTTTAAAACCAAAAAATGATTTGATGGAAAAGAATGAAAATTAATGAAACCCTGACCAGGCAAAGCCCCTTTCAGAAAGTCCGCGATAAAATCTCCCGTTTTGGTTTGGATGGTTTTTTACTGGCTTTGATCGCTATGATTTTCCTTGCCTGGCTCTGGCCGACAGCAGGAATACAAAAAGGAATCTTCTCATTGAAAGAAGCAGCCAACATCGGTGTTTCATTGATTTTCTTCTTTTATGGATTACGTTTGAGTCCGGAAAAGTTGAAATCAGGACTATCTAACTGGCGTTTGCATTTAGTGGTCCAGATTTCAACTTTTTTAGTTTTCCCACTCATCATGCTAGCCATCATTTACTTTTTCGCAGACAAACATAATGAATTGTTATGGCTGGGTGTCTTTTATGTGGCAGCACTTCCTTCCACCGTTTCGTCCTCTGTTGTGATGGTTTCGATCGCAAAGGGAAATGTGCCTTCAGCAATCTTTAATGCTAGCATATCAAGCCTGATAGGGGTTTTCATCACCCCGCTCTGGATGGGTTTGTTCCTGGCAACCAGTTCGGGAAGTTTTGATCTGAGCTCCGTGATCGTCAAGCTGATTATCCAGGTGCTGGTTCCGGTAGTATTGGGAATTCTTTTGCATCAAAAGTTTGGCTGGTTTGCCGAAAAACACAAAAAAAGACTCAGGCTGTTTGATCAGTCGATCATTTTATTAATCATCTATACTTCATTTTGTGAGTCTTTTGGTTCGCATCTGTTCAGTGGGTTTAGTGTGCTCACGTTGTTTGTTTTAGGGGCTTCAATGATGACGCTATTCTTTTTCATGTTTTTTCTGATCAGAGGAATTTGTAAACTATTCAATTTTAACCGTGAAGACAGCATCACGGCAATATTTTGCGGTTCCAAGAAGTCGTTGGTACATGGTACAGTCATGTCGAAAGTGTTGTTTCATAACGTGGCAGGGGTGGGGATCATCATTTTGCCCCTGATGATGTATCACGCGTTGCAACTGATGGCAGCCAGTATCATCGCACAAGGCATGTCAAGACAAGTTGTTGAAAAAGCAAAATAAGCCTGTTGATACTCCCTGATTTTTATCTATCTTTGCAACCTTGTTTAAAAATCAGACCTCTGTTATGATTAACATTACTTTACCCGATAATTCGGTTCGCCAATATGAAGCAGGCGTTACTGCCCTCGACGTGGCACGCAGTATTAGCGAAGGCCTTGCAAGGAACGTACTTGCTGCCAAAGTTGATAGCGAAATATGGGATGCTACCCGCCCGATCGATCATGATGTAAAATTGAGGTTATATACATGGGAAAACACCGAAGGAAAAGCCGCAATGTGGCATTCGTCCGCTCACCTCATGGCCGAAGCAATCGAATTGCTTTATCCTAACGTGAAGTTTGGTATCGGACCCGATATTGAAAATGGTTTTTATTACGACATGGATTTTGGCGACCACACCGTTGTTCCTGAAGATCTTATAAAGATCGAAGCAAAGATGATAGAGTTGGCCCGTCAGAAACAAACTTTCGTCCGTAAGGATGTCACCAAGAAACAGGCTGTTGATTTCTTTACTCAAAAGGACGACCAGTACAAGCTTGAACTGATTAACGACCTCACCGACGGAACGATCACTTTCTACGAGAGTGGTTCATTTACAGATCTTTGCCGCGGACCACATATCCCAGATACAAGTTTCATCAAAGCTGTAAAGCTCATGAAAATTGCCGGAGCGTACTGGAGAGGCGACGAAAAACGCAAACAACTTACAAGAATATACGGCATCACCTTCCTGAAACAAAAAGATCTTACAGAATATCTTGAGTTGCTCGAAGAAGCCAAAAAACGCGACCACCGCAAGCTTGGAAAAGAGATGGAACTCTTTGCCTTCTCGCAAAATGTCGGTTCAGGTCTTCCATTGTGGTTGCCTAAAGGAGCCGATCTTCGTTTCAGACTCGAGAGTTTCCTGCGTAATATTCAAAAGAAAGGCGGATATCAGCAGGTCATCACCCCGCACATCGGAAACGTTGAGCTTTACAAGACTTCCGGACACTTCGCAAAATACGGAAAAGACTCATTTCAACCCATCGATACACCGGTTGAAGGCGAACAGTTCATGCTTAAACCCATGAATTGCCCTCACCATTGCGAGATCTACAAGGTAAAACCCCATTCATACAAAGACCTTCCATTGCGTCTGGCTGAATTCGGAACCGTATATCGTTATGAACAAAGTGGTGAGTTACATGGTTTAACACGTGTACGCTGTTTCACACAGGACGATGCACACATCTTTTGCCGTCCCGATCAGCTGAAAGAAGAATTTATTGCAGTAATTGATATCGTTCTTCATATTTTCAAAGTATTGAATTTCACCGATTACACGGCGCAGATTTCATTACGCGATAAAGATGACCACGAAAAATATATCGGATCAGACGAAAACTGGGAGAAAGCCGAAAGTGCAATCATTGAGGCTACAGCAGAAAAAGGAATGAAGACCATCATAGAATATGGTGAAGCCGCATTCTATGGTCCGAAACTTGACTTCATGGTACGTGATGCTATCGGTCGCAAATGGCAGCTTGGAACAATTCAGGTGGATTACAATCTACCTGAAAGATTTGACCTCGAGTATGTTGGAAGCGATAACGCAAGACACCGTCCCGTTATGATTCACCGCGCACCTTTTGGTTCGATGGAACGATTTGTAGCGGTGTTGATTGAGCATACAGGCGGTAAATTTCCGCTCTGGTTGACCCCTGAACAGGCCATAATATTGCCAATCAGTGAAAAATATCATGATTATGCAAATAATGTTTTAAATTTGCTGAATAATTCCGATATTCGCGTTTCAATTGATGAGCGAAGTGAGAAGATCGGTAAAAAGATCAGAGACGCTGAAATTCAACGAATTCCATACCTACTGATTGTAGGTGAAAAAGAGGTGGCTGAAGGAAATATCTCTGTCAGAAAGCAGGGAAGTGGAGATTTAGGCACTTTTAGCATCGAAAGTTTTGCTAAATTAATCAATGACGAAATAAAATCACAAATCGGATAACATCCGAAAAACACAATAAAAACGAAGTCAAACTAATCAATAGGAGACAGTAAAATAGCAACAATACAACATAAACCGAGGGGACCCAGAGGTCCGCATGTTAAACCCGAGAACCCACACAAGATCAATGAATTTATCAAGGCACCGGTTGTACGTGTAGTCGGCGATAATATTGAACAGGGTATCTTTAATCTTAAAGAAGCTTTGGAAGTCGCGGCCCGTTTAGAACTTGATTTGGTTGAAATTTCACCAACGTCAGTCCCACCGGTTTGCAGGGTGATCGATTACCGGAAGTTCCTATACGAACAAAAGCGGAAACAGAAAGAGATCAAGGCCAAAACAGCCAGGATCGTTGTAAAAGAGATCCGCTTAGGCCCCAACACTGATGAACATGATTTCAATTTCAAACTGAAACATGCCATCAACTTCCTTCAGGAAGGCGCCAAAGTAAAGGTAGATGTCTTTTTCAAGGGACGTTCTATCGTGTATAAGGACCAGGGAGAGATCAAGTTGCTGAAATTTGCTCAGAATCTTGCCGACTATGGTAAGGTAGAACAACTACCGAAGCTCGAAGGAAAGAGAATGATCATGATTATTGCTCCTAAAAAGAATTAATCGAACTTTATTAATAACCAAATAAAAGCTGAAGCAATGCCTAAAATGAAGTCGAAATCTGGCGCCAAGAAACGTTTCACGTTGACAGGAACCGGCAAATTGAAAAGGAAGCATGCTTATAAGAGCCACATTCTGACCAAAAAGTCAACTAAGCGCAAACGTAATCTTACGTATTTCGCCATCGTTGACAAGACGAATGTTAAAGCTGTTAGAGATATGCTCCAGTGCTAATCATCAATTAATTAACCTTACTTATAGCCCGATAAGTTCCTTAAATGGACGCTAAAGTAAAAAACTGAGAAGTAATGCCAAGAAGTGTAAATGCAGTTGCCTCAAGGGCAAGAAGAAAGAAAATACTCAAATTAACCAAAGGGTATTTTGGACGTCGTAAGAACGTCTGGACAGTCGCTAAAAATACCTGGGAAAAAGGCCAGCAGTATGCATATCGTGACCGTCGCACCAAGAAAAGAAACTTCAGAAATCTTTGGATTATCCGTATCAACGCCGGTGTACGCGAGTTCGGTCTCTCGTATTCCAAGTTCATGGGATTAGTTCATAAGAATAACATTGAAATTAACCGTAAAACCCTTGCCGATTTGGCAATGAATAATCCGGAAGCTTTCAAAGCTGTCGTGATGAAGGTTAAGGGTTAAAACTTAATTTTAAACTATTAAAAAGAGGATGCCGGTTCGGTATCCTCTTTTTTTATGTCTTTTTTTATCGGAAAGATCATTTTCGGACTATTTTTTAACCCTGCTTTGATCACTTCCGGATCACTTACAAGCCATTTCCAAGCCATCAGTAAACGATTTCCATCTATAGCGCACATATTCAGCACTTATAACCCACCTCTTGCGTACCAGTTGCGCTGCACCTAAGCGCAATTGGTGCGCAACTGGTGCGCAACTAGTGCGCTACAACCCGAAATTTTCCACTCTTCTTTTCCACTTTTTTTTTAGTGCTGTTGGGCCTCATTTTATCATCATTTTTTCATGATGTTTTCGGGGTCTTTTTTTGATTTGTTAAAAAATTAACAAAATTTCTTTGTTATTGTCCGAAAATGTCGTGTATTGTCGTGTATTGTCCACTTCAAAATACTTGACTATTACGTTGGAAAACACTACCTTTATGTTTTTACAAACCTTTAAAATTACAAAATTATGTCAACAATCAAAGGTCCATTCGACTTCACAGGCAGCTTTGGAAATATCCGCTGCTATGACGACACGGCAATGGGAAAACGCATCCTTTCACGAAAAGGAGGCCCTACCCGTGATCAATTCCTAAATCATCCCAAATACGCACGTCAAAGGGAGTACTCGAAAGAATTCGGAGGGCGCAGTAAATGGGCATCGATGCTCAAGGCGCGCTTTTCAGATGTCAGCCACCTGATGTATGCGCGCTGTTTTAACCAGATCATGATCGCCGCCAACCCGATCCAGCAACTTGACCTGACCGGAAAAAACGGTTTCCGTGCAGTCGTGGTGAAAAATGATCCCGGCAGATTGCTCAAGATCGACTTCAACGAGCGGCGCCCTTTTGGTAAAGTAATCAGAGATATCTACGCGATCAATTTATCTCCCGACAAGAAAACCGTAACACTGACAATTCCCGGGTTTATTTCTTCAAGAGATCTCTGGTGGGTGTCAAAATTCTATGCAGTCAGGTTTTATTTGGTCATCGCGCAGATTGCCGATGTGGCCTGGAACGACGTGAACGAAAAGTATGAACCGGTGGTCAGCGGTCTGGAAGTGCATACGCGCTGTTCGATCAGCAACTGGTTTATCAAAAACAGTCTTTCTGTTGATGTCGCGCTCGAGGCTTCATTTGACCAAACTCCGTTTTGCTCCGAAGGCAAATCGATGATCGTGGTCATGGGAGTGGAAATCGCAACATCGTCAACCAATGGAGTTCCCAATCCACCAACTAAAAGCGGATCAATAGCAATCGTGGGATGTTACACCGAATAAACAATTCATATGCCATGGTAGAAGCTGTTTCAGGCATTTTTCCAGGGCTGCAGTATTAATCATAACATAAAAAAGTAAAATTATGGCTGAACAAACCGGAATTATCGAATACCGCGGAAGCTTCAAAAGCATCCGCCATTATCGCGTAGCCCATGACAAGCGAACCCTGGCGGGAGAAAAAGGTGGCGCCAACATCGACCTGATCATGAACAATCCTGTCTTTGCGAGGACAAGGGAAAACATGAAAGAATTCAAAGGATGCGGGGTAGCTGTCAAGGCAATCCGTTATGGACTACTTGCAATTTTTTCAGAATATACCGACACTCGGTTTATGGGACGTCTGGTGGCGCTTGTCAAGAAGATCAACGTTCGTGACCCTGAAGGGACGAGAGGTCGCAGGGCGATCATTATTTCAGACAACAGGGCCATAATGAAAAGCATGAACCTCCATGAAAAGCGGAAGATGGACAATCAACTCAAAAGGTTCGTTACGACCAGTCATCCTGAATCGCGCGCTGAGGCAATTATCACGGTGAACGGACTCAATCCTGACCCATCATTTTATCCTTCAAGCGCGCAGTTTTATCGGGTGATCAATCACCTGAGCATTATCTCGGATTTTGCTTATTCTGAGAGTAATTTAAAATACGAAGCGCTGAACTCTCTGGATACCATGAACACTATTGCTTATTCGGAATATACGCCGGTCAATACTACACTGACTGTTTCGGTGAAAGCTGCTTTTCCGGAAGGGATTGTGCTTGCTGAAAATGTTTCAGTGCTGCAATGCGTGGGGATTGAGTTTTATACGCTCTCAGGAGGAGTTGAGTATCTTCCTTATTCCTCTGGAAGCATGTTGGTGTATGATGTGTTTTGAGCATTTTCGGCGATATCGTGGATATAGGTGTCAATATCTCGTCTAAAGAACGCAACATATTTCAATATCTAATAACAATTCCGGTGCCGGGAACCATTTTGGCATCGGGATTGTTTATGGGTATTGGTATAGGAATAATTAATGATTTAAAACTTTAAACATGGCAACTATCTTAAAAAGTGAGAATAGGGAGTTCAAGGAAAACCCCGGCAAGATTGATCATTACCGTCTGTTTTCTGATGTTTCAAGGGTGAAAAATGGAATTAACCCAACAAACCTGAACTTTGATTTGCGGTTATTGAATCCTGGAGAATTTTCAGCGCCATACCATTTTCACAGAAATGCCGAAGAGTTATTTATGGTGGTATCTGGTTCTATGACATTGAGATCGCCGAAAGGACTTGAAATTGTAACGAGCGGAGATATTGTTTTCTTTGAAATGGGGGAGACCGGTGCCCATCAGTTTTATAATCATGGCACAGAACCTTGTACCTATTTGGATGTAAGATCCTTTGTCGGCACTGATATCGCTGAATATCCGGATTCAGGGAAAATACTTTTAGCCCCATCGATGGAGATCTTTAATAAAGGATCTAAACCTGATTATTTCGAAGGGGAAGAAAATATTCTACAAAAATGGGATGAATTAAAAAGTATTCAGAAATAAGGATGAATAGAAAAATAGTGGTTAATCATCTTTTTTATTAATTTTTATTTTTTCTATTGACTTCCATTTATAAATAGTTTAGCTTTGCAGCACAAAGTTCTTTATGATGGAAAACGATAAAGCAATTGAAGCCTTAACAGATATTCGTTCCATGATGGAACGTTCATCAAAATTCATTTCACTCAGTGGATTAACCGGTGTGTTTGCAGGGATCTTCGCCCTTGCAGGTGCAGCGGCTGCTTATTTCTATAGCGCAAATAGCCTTGGACCTGACTTTATATTTGATCAGCTTCAGACAGGGCAGAAAATAGATGTGCTGACTTTTTATTGTGTGGATGCCTTATTGGTATTGATGTTATCAGTGGGTTTCGGGATATGGTTATCTGCAAGGAAATCCAGGAAAACCGGACAATCGGTACTCGATAAAACTGCCGTCCGCATGTTGGTTAATCTTGCTATTCCTTTGCTGACAGGCGGAATCTTTTGCATTGCGCTGATTTGGCATGGAATAAACGGTTTGATTGCTCCTTCGATGCTGATCTTTTACGGACTCTCATTGATCAACGCCAGTAAATACACCATAGGCGATACCCGTTATCTTGGGTATGCGGAAGTTATTTTGGGTTTAACTTGCTGTTTCTTTTTTGGTTACGGACTTTTATTTTGGGCAGTTGGCTTTGGATTTTTCCATATCGCCTACGGATTATTCATGTATTACACCCTCGAAAAGTGAAAAATATAACAGCCGGTTTTAACAAAGTCTTTGAAAGCAAGATTCGTCTGGGAATCATGTCGTCGATTTATGTGAATGATTCCCTGGACTTTTCGCGCCTGAAGGAGTTGTTGGATGTTACCGACGGCAACCTTGCCAGCCATGTCCACGCGTTGGAAGAAGCCGGTTATGTCTTTGTAAACAAACAATTTATCGGACGAAAACCCAATACCAGTTACACTATCACCCGTAATGGAAGAAAAGCCTTCCAGGAACACATCCAGGTACTCGAGAATATCATCAAGAATCTATAACCTCTATTTTTTTATTCTTGTGCTTTGTGATACAAAGTACTTTTAAACCCATCAAAAATGAAAAAATTAAACAAAGAATTAGTCGGATTATTGCTTTTTACGGCACTTTTTTATGTCATGTTCTGGGATCAGTTCTGGGGATTGAACATACTTTTATTATCCATTGCATCCGGGGCTATAATCTTTTGGTTCAATCCGTTTGCCATAGTACAACGTTCAGTACAACTGATGTTTATCGCAAACCTGTTGTGTGCAATTGGTATATTCTGGCACGACTCAATGTTTACGCATTTTATTTATATCATAAGCTTTGTTTTGCTCATTGGAAAAGCGCAATTCCCTTATCTTACGCAACTTATACTTGTTGGAGTTTCAGGAGTACTAAACTATTTCATTTGCTTATATAATGGTTTTAAGTTCATTTCCGATAAGTTAGCGATTATACCGGGTTACAAAAAGTATCATCGTTGGATTATCATCCTGATCCTTCCAATAATTATCACATCTGTTTTTTTGATTCTTTATGTCAATGCGAATGAAGCGTTCAACAAGTTGACCTTTCAGTTTTTTGATTGGGTCTATAAGTACCTGAAATCATTTATAGATTTTATTTCATTGCCTAAAATCTTTTTCTTACTCTTTGGTTTTGGCATCGGAGCCTCATTAATTGTGAGGTATAAAAATCAGTTACTCGAACTGGTTGAAACAAAATTACCGACGGAAATTCAAGATAAACCAGGCAGCAGCTTTTTTGGAAACTACACTGTGGTTAGTTCGGAAAACTATTACAGGATGGCCATTATCTCTTTTATAATGGTGAATTTCTTGTTGCTCTTGGTTAATGTCCTGGATGTTATACATGTGTGGTTTAATTTTGAGCCAGCCAGTGCAGTTGAGCTTCGAAAGTTTGTGCATGAAGGAACCTTTATATTGATTTTTAGTGTCTTTGTTGCGATAGGAGTGGTGCTCTTTTTCTTTTTTGGCAATCTCAATTTTCACAAAAACAACAAAAGGCTTAAAATATGGGCTTACGTGTGGATTGGACAAAATATGATCATGGTGGTTTCTTTGCTGATTCGCAATCTATACTATGTTCAATCTTTCGGGCTGGCCTACCTGCGACTGGGCGTATTCTTTTTTCTGATTGCCACTATTATTGCATTGATATTACTCATGATTAAAGTAGAAATGCGCAAATCTGTTATTTATTATCTGCGAACAATTTCGATAACAGCCTATTGCGTGCTGCTATTCGTTGCCCTTTTCAATTGGGATACATTGATTGCATCGTATAATTTAAACTATAACCGCTCAAATCTGGATACTAAATTTATTGTTCGTGAGCTGTCGGATAAGACATTCCCGATACTCTGGAAAAACAAAGATGCCTTTGGTGATGTCAACAGTGAAAATTACCAGCAGCTTTTAAAACGAATTCAACGTTTTAAAACAAACGAACAATCACATACCTGGAAATCAACAACCATTATGGGTAAGTCCAACTATCTGTTCTTTCAGGAAAACTATGTTCCCCAACCAAACATCAAGAAAAAATAATTGCCATTAATACAAATAATATCATCAAATCCAACGAATGTGATGCAGGGAGGGCCCTAGTGGCTCTCCTTCTTTATTTACAAAACATAGTTAGAATTTACTATTCAAGGAAGTTCTCAAACTACGGATTCATTTAATGTTTTCCCCTTTACTCTACCGACTTAGAAATGCGCCTATTCATAACACTCCATGTCTCTGTCGACAGAAAACACTCATCCATATATCCAACAAGTGTTGCGAAACGTTTAATGGGGATGGCAAAAGAAAGCAATCCTGCTTTAATATAGGGCCTTGCCGAAGAGTCGAACATCCCCAATATGCAATCAGGTTTCTCGCTGTTGTTTTCCAACAAAGCGTATTGAATTACTGACCCACATCCAGGACTAAAAGGAGATTTCACGCCATAAAGATCGGCGCGGTCATAATTGGCAAGCGTAAACAATCCTGAAATCACATCCGGAGAGGCAAAGAATATAATCACTTCCGGTTCATCTTCCGGTTCAAGTTTGTCAAAAGGTTTGGCGATAAGCCATTTCGCTGGTGCTGTAATACCCGGATTGTTTTTCATTAGTTCCAGAATAATCTCAGGATCCTTTTTATATCGTTCCCCTTCCATCTTTCCGGGTATTCCATACGAAAGGAAAAACTCAAAACCCGGTCTGATTTCTTTGGCAAAGCCACAGAACCGCTTCCCACCACCACAGCCGATATTCTCAGCATTAAACGCCAACGACTGCCCCTTATGCACCTTCATCAAATCTGCCATCAAACAATGACGAGTATTAAATTTCCCTGCCGGTTCTGCATTGTGCAGCTCATCACTGAAGAAAGCAGCGATCGGTAATGGTGAATTCTGGAAATATTTCTTCCAGTTGGAGATAAAGGTGGTTTTGAGTAGAACGTTCATGACCTGTTCCATTTAATGAGATGGCATGAATAAAAGTAATTATTTTTAACCGGGATATATTAAAGATGAACCAAAATTTGTAATCGTGAAATACTTAATAAGAAATGGTAGCTGACTTGATTTATCAACTTAACTTCATTATTTCAATCTCTCCCGAGCCTAATCCGAGATATCTTTTTTCCTTTAAACTTAAACTATAGGTTTCATAACCAGATGATGAAATATATACTTCAAGCTTTATATTATTGGAGAAAGTAAGTGTAAGATCAGCTGTTTCTTTATTGATTTTAATTTCTTTTAGTTTTTTGTCTTTTAATATTTTTGTTGTTATTTCAACGAGATTAATAGTTTTGAGAAGTCCAAATTGTTGGCCATTGTCTAAAGAAACAATATTGATTTTGTTTTCTATTAATATTCGCCAAAATCCAGTAACTGTAATACTTATATTTTCATTAAAAAGAAAATAATAAGAATCACTATCCCTGTCATAAGTTACCGTTTCGAAAAAGGCGTTGGATTTGAAAATTAATTCGTTTGACATTATTTGTTAATGTTTTGGGTGTTAAAGTTAACAGTTTTTTGCTTTTATTATTGATAAAATAAATGTAATTGGGGCATGAACAATTTATTCCATTATTGAAGACTATAATGAAATCAAGAAACTATATCTGACCCCATTAATCTTTGGCTGACCCCATTAATCCGTGTTCAGCCCCAACTTGATATCACAATTTGTGATTTCAAGATTTCAAATTCTACTTGTGCTTACTTTCTTTCTGCTGTTTCTTAAATAATGTACGAGGACTTTCAGGCAGTTCCGGCAAAAGTTTTTCAATTTCGTCAAGGCTATCAATTGCCCGGAGCAATTTGATAAACGAAGCTAATGTGAGCCCTGTAGAAGAACCATTCTCAAAAGAACTGATTGTAAATATGCTCAATCCTGATTTCACTGACACTTCCTTTTGAGTATAACCCATCCGCTTGCGATAATCACTGTATCGTTTCCCCAACTGTTGGATAATATCGCTACCCGATTGTTCATAAAGTTCATCATACATAGTCAGTAATGTTTTTTGCAAATATAGATATATCTATAAAAATATCTAAATATATTGTGTTTTTATAGATATATCTATAGTGAAAAGAAAATGGAGTCAGAAGAAAATGGTCGCAGGTACACTGGGCCAGGACCTATATATTTTTCATTAATTCTCTTATTAAGTGGTTATAAATAAGGCCATTTGAATGTGTTTAAAGAATTTACTCAATACAGTGAGTAAATTTACTCAATGTATTGAGTAAATTTAAAAGTGGATAATTTTACATTGATTTATGAGGAAATTATTAATTAATAAAGAAAGAAGGAGAGCCACAAGGGCCCTCCCTACATCACATTTGTACGTTCTGAAATTATTGGCCGGGAATTAATTGTAGTTGATTCCATTTATGCAAACGAGTTATGTGGTATATTTGGAGGCATTGGAAACTATCACTGATAACTTAACCCATTTAACAGAAAACAAAATGACTTCTAAAAAGCTAAACATCATAAATATATTTCGGGTAGTATGTGTAATGACACTTTTGGTATTCCAGTCCAGTGGTTTTGCACAGGTTTATGGTCAAAATGGAATGGTGGTGTCATCGAATGCAGTGGCTTCGAAAGTTGGTGTTGATATTTTAAAGAAAGGGGGTAATGCCATTGATGCAAGCATCGCAACTGCTTTTGCATTAGAGGTTACACATCCCGGAGCAGGAAATATTGGAGGCGGTGGGTTCCTGGTTTTTATGAATGCTGCCGGTAAGGTTACAACGATTGATTTTCGTGAAAAAGCTCCTCTGGCTGCAACCCCGAATATGTTTTTGGATAGCAATGGCAAATTGATTGAAGGGAGTAATCATGACAATTTAAAAGCAGTTGGTGTTCCCGGTACCGTTGCAGGTTTATATATGGCGCATCAAAAATATGGTAAGTTGCCCTGGCGGGAATTGGTTCAACCTTCTGTTGATTTGGCCAGAAATGGTTTCATCATGCCCTGGGGCCTTTATAAAGAGGCACTTAATATAGTTGATGTCTATAAATCTTTTGATTTTATGAGAGGTTATTTCAATAATGCACAAGGGGATGTTACAAAGCCCGGTGAATTATGGAAACAACCGACGCTTGCAAAAACACTTGAGGTGATCCGTGATAAAGGCCGGGACGGTTTTTATAAAGGAGAAGTTGCCAATGAAATTGAAGCGTTCATGAAAAAGAATGGAGGCATCATTACAAAGAAAGATTTGGAGAAATATACTGCCGTTGAACGCAAGCCTATTACCGGAACCTATAAAGATTACCAGATTTATTCTATGCCTCCCCCAAGTTCAGGAGGTGTGGCACTCGTTGAAATGATGAATATGATGGAGCTGGCCAACCTTGATTCTGTCAAATTTAATTCAACTGCCTATGTTCATTTGGTTGCTGAGGTGATGCGCAGAGCCTTTGCAGATCGGGCAGAGTATTTAGGTGATCCTGATTTTAATTTGGGAATGCCCTTGACTCAATTGACGTCTAAGTCTTTTGCAAAGAAACGGTTTGACAATATCGATCCACATAAAGCGTCTGTGAGTGATTCCTCAAAGTTTGGGCATCCTTATGATGGAAACAACACGACTCATTTTTCTGTTGTTGACAAAGATGGAAACGCAGTTTCTTTGACCTATACGTTGGAATATTATTATGGTTCGCGAATGGGTTCAAACAAACTTGGCTTTATTTTTAACAATGAAATGGGTGATTTTAATCCTGTGCCAGGAATGACTACAAATAGTGGCCAGGTTGGAACGCCTCCTAATGTTATCGCTCCAGAGAAGCGAATGCTTTCGAGCATGTGTCCAACAATAGTGGCAAAAAATGGTAAACCGTATCTGATCATTGGCTCACCGGGAGGCAGGACAATCATTAATACTGTTTTTCAAACGGTTCTCAATGTATTGGCTTACAATATGCGGATTGATAAAGCCATTGAGGCGATGAAGATTCATCATCAGTGGCTACCGGACGAAATTCTGTATGAAAAAGATCTTATGTCACCCGACACAAAAGCTGCACTTGAAGCAATGGGATATCACCTGCAGGCAGTTGATAATTTGGGTTCACTAATGGGTATCACATATGATGCAAAATTCAAAGTCTATGTAGGGGCTGCAGATACCTCGAGTCCCGATGGGGGAGCAGTCGGTTATTAGATCTGATGATGTTTTATAGATAGAAGGAGAGCCACAAGCCCTCCCTACATCACATTCGTTCGTTTTGAAATTACTATCCAGAGATTTATTTTATTGAAAATATTTTTGATTTGTTGATTTTTCATAATTTTGTAACCGGATGACAACATTTTCTATCACATATTATTCCATTTCGGCCACGGTTTTTGTGGCTTAATTGCAGACGATTGTAATTCTCATTACTTTCTCTTCGTGTGCAAATTATCTAAATTTATTAGATTTCTAAATTATTGTTTAACAGGACAATAGTGTTTGTTTTAATTATATTTTAAACAACAATGTCCGAACTTAATTTATTTTGAAATGAAATTAATCGATGAATACGGATGGAATAACCATTTTGAAGAATATCATACCAAACATGAGAATAATGATTTTGAGGTTGGAAGAGTCATTTCCATTAAAGGTTTCATACATACTTTAATTACTAATGAAGGCGAATTGGAATCTGAACTTTCAGGGAGATTACTTTATGGAGTTGAAACAGAGAATTTACCCAAAGTTAGTGATTGGGTTTATTTTATCAGATACGAGACCACCGGATACATTACTGAAGTATTGCCCAGGATAAATGAGCTCTCAAGAAAAAACCCGGGGACTAAAACAGAAAAGCAGGTCCTGGCTGCGAATATTGATTATGCTTTGATCGTTCAGGGGTTGGACAGGGATTTTAATATCATGCGTTTGGAGCGATACCTGGTTCAAATTATGGCTTGTAAAATTAAACCTATCGTAATTTTGAATAAGGCAGATCTGATCGACAGTCCTGATCGATACAGACTTGAAGTAGCAAAATCAGGCAGGGATTGCCCGGTTTATTTTTGTAGTACCTATAATCAAAGCGGTATAGCCGAATTAAAAAACACCGTTTTAGAAGCAAATAAAACCTACATTTTAATTGGTTCTTCCGGAGTAGGAAAAAGTTCGTTGTTAAATTCCCTGATGGATAACGCTGAACGGATAACAGGTACTGTAAGTGATTCAACCGGAAAAGGAAAGCATATCACGACCTCAAGAGATTTATTTAAATTGCCAAAGGGTAGTTTGATAATTGATACTCCCGGCATGAGGGAATTTGGGATCGCCTTTGAAGATGGACAACATGCCTATGGACTTTTTCCCTTGATAGAGAAACTGGCAGGGGAATGCAGGTTTTCTGATTGTCAACATTTGGAAGAAGAGGGTTGTGCTGTTATCGAGGCCTACAATACCGGTAAATTAGAACCTGAAGTTTATGAAAGCTATCTGAAATTGATGAAAGAACAACAACATTTTGAAATTAAGATAGAAGACAAAAAACGTCTGGGCAAACAATTTGGTAAAATGGTTCGGGAAGCAACTGAACATAGAAAAAAATATAAGTATTAACTAAAATGGGGTCGGTAAAGCTGTTATTGACCCCATTTATTTCTGATTAAATGTATTTTTGACACTTCCGATTTTTCTTTATATTTGTACACAATTGACTATCATAAATTGGAACAATAATGAAGCATGGTTTTTTACTCCTGTGTCTGATCACAATGATGATCGGACAGAAAACATTAGGGGTAGTCAGCTTGATGAAGAATCAACCGGACTCGGTCTACCTGTTCTCATATGCTACCGAGAAAAACACTAACCACAATGGATTGCATTTTGCATGGAGTACAGATCAGGAAAACTGGAAGTCGATCGGTCCTGAGTTCCGCTTTCTGTTTTGTGACTATGGTAGGTGGGGTTCTGAAAAAAGGATGATTGCACCGTATTTATTCCTTGCACCGGATGGGATGTGGCATTGTATCTGGAGCCTCAATGAAAAGACCGGCACCTTTGCCCATGCCGCTACGAAAGACTTGATTTACTGGTTGCCACAGACCTACCCAATTGTGATGACCGATAACAACTGTCTGGAGCCTGAAGTTTCTTCTAAACCTGATGGGAAATACATTATCTCCTGGTTAAGCAGTGCAAAAGGCGACAAAAAGGCTTATTTTGTAAACTCTGCAAACTTTAAAAATTATAGTCCGGCTTTGGAAATGCCTTTAACTGGTCGTTTGAACCTGCGTAAAAAAGTTCTCATTTCAGGAAATAGTGAAACCGGAACAGTGCATAAAGTAGCCTGGAAACTTGTTGAATCATTGCTGAATGAACAGAAATTGAGTGTTTATAGAGGTCAGCTTTGGTCGGAAAATGCAAAAACAGATTTGGTGCAATTCGCTACTCTAAAACCTGTGGATGCTACCATTACTATCGACAATACGAAAACAAAGAAAATCAGTGATGTGCTGGTGGGTGTGTTCTTTGAAGATATCAACTATGCTGCCGATGGTGGATTGTATGCAGAACTGGTTCAAAATAGAGACTTTGAATATGCTCTTAGTGATAAAGAAGGAAAAGACAAAAGCTGGAACAGCACTAAATCATGGCATTTAAATGGAAATGGTTTGATCTTTTCCATTGATAGTGTTTCGCCTGTTCATCCTAATAATCTGCATTATGCTGTTCTGAAGGTCGATAAGACCAGGGGAGGGCTGGTCAACGAAGGATTTGATGGAATTGCAGTGAAGTCGGGAGAAAAATATGACCTTTCTTTCTTTGCCCGAAACCCGGACAAAAAAAGCAAGAAACTATTGATCCGACTGATTGGGATGAACGGTGAAAATTATGGAGAGACAACTGTGTCGGTCAACTCTACCGGATGGAAAAAAATTGAAGCAGTTCTGTTTGCCAAACAAACCACTACCGGTAGCCAACAAATTGTTACTGATGCCCAACTGGAAATCGTTCCTCAAACAACAGGGAGCATTGATCTGGATATGGTTTCTTTGTTTCCACAAAATACTTTCAAGGGTCATAAAAATGGTTTGCGTACTGACCTTGCTCAAACAATCGCAGACATCCATCCTCGTTTCATTCGTTTCCCCGGAGGTTGTGTGGCTCATGGTGACGGAATAGGTAATATCTATCGCTGGAAAAATACGGTTGGTCCTTTGGAATCACGCATACCACAAAGGAATCTTTGGGGATATCATCAAACTGCCGGATTGGGTTATTTCGAATATTTTCAGTTTTGTGATGATATCGGAGCTGAACCTTTGCCTGTTATAGCGGCAGGTGTTCCCTGTCAGAATTCGGCTACAGGAGGCGCGGGACAACAGGGTGGCGTACCAATGTGCGACATGGACAATTATATTCAGGATGTGCTTGATCTAATTGAATGGGCCAACGGTGATGTGAAAACCAAATGGGGAAAGTTGCGTGCCGAAGCTGGTCATCCTAAACCTTTCAATCTGAAATATGTTGGGATTGGTAACGAAGATCTGATCACAGATGTTTTTGAAGAACGATTTACGATGATTTACAAAGCGGTTAAAGAGAAGCATCCCGAAATCACAGTCATTGGTACTGTTGGGCCTTCTTTCGAAGGAACTGATTATGTGGAAGGTTGGAAAATCGCAACCAAGCTACAGGTTCCAATTGTTGACGAACATTATTATCAGACGCCCGGATGGTTTATTCACAATCAGGACTACTATGACAAATACGATCGTTCGAAATCGAAGGTTTATCTGGGAGAATACGCTTCGAAGGGTAGTACCCTTTACAATGCACTTGTCGAGGCGCTTTGTCTGACTTCACTTGAGCGAAACGGCGATATTGTAGAGATGGCCTCTTATGCTCCATTGTTGGCCAGGGAAGGTCATACCCAGTGGAATCCCGACCTGATATACTTCAACAACATTGAAGTAAAGCCAACAGTCGGTTATTATACGCAACAGCTTTATGGACAAAACGCCGGTAATATCTATGTGAAAAGTGATCTGAAAATCTCAGATAGAAATGAATCCGTCAGAAAACGTGTGGCAGTTTCAGTTGTGCGGGATAGCAAAAGCAATGATCTGATCGTGAAAATGGTAAACCTGCTTCCCGTTGCAGTGAACACTAAGATCAATCTTGAAGGATTTGGAGCCATTAATTCTTCTGCATACCAATATGTGCTTACTGGCGCTCCTGATGATAAAAAAGCAAGACCTGTAGCTGATAACATTGTTGTCAGCAAAGATTTTCAGACCTCTTTGCCAGCATATTCGTTCACTGTAATTCGGATCAAAGCGAAATAGTATGATTTTTGTATTGTAATATTATAATAACTTCAATTCCTAATCCGTTAAATATTAAATCTAAATTGTACTATTACTCATGAGAAATTTATTATCACTTTTGCTCTTAAGTCTTTTAATACCTATTATGACATTTGCTAATAACAAGCCGGTTAACACTCACCAAACACAGAAGATACTCAACATCCTGACGATTGGAGATTCTAATGGTGCTTTAGCTTATGGATGGCCTAAGCAAATAAAGAATTTATTACCTGATGCAACCCTTATCAATAAATCAATTTCAGGTAATACCATTGGATTTGACAATCTGGATCAGGTAAAACTGAATACGCTTAAAAATATTGACCGGTATCTGGAAGAGGCTTTTAAGGAACTTGGAGACGGTAAAAAGTTTGATTATATTGTAATGGTTTTGGGTACGAATGATACGAAGACGGTTTTTGAAAACCGTCAAAAAGAGGTTTCTGAAAATATGATACTACTGATTCACAAGATCAAAGACTACATCACCTCACATAATATGACTTTACCGAAAATTTGTATCGTTACCCCATCACCAATGGATGAAGAAAAAGCGGATAAAGTAAAATATGGCGGTGGTGATGGTAGGATTCAAAAGAACAATTTCGAATTTAAAAGAATCGCTAAAGAAAATAAAATTGATTTTCTGGATACTTATTCTGTGCTTAAACCTGGTTTTTCTCAAAATACTTTAGACGGCGTTCATCTGGTTGAAAAGGCACAACTACAGGTGGCAACTGAAATTGTGAAGTACATAAAATCAAAATAAAATGATTTAATTTTAATGAAAATGGCTGACCCCATTTTCCCTTCACTGAAAACTTATTAATTTATGATGTTTAAAATCGCTTTATTATTGTGCCTGATATTACTATCTGCTTGTGGAAAGAATAATGCTTCAGGAACAGATCAACCTATACCTCCTGTCTCTCCTGCAATTGAATATAAAATTTTTGCTTCACCTTTTGGATCTCCGAGTGGAAAAGGAACGTTTGTTTCTCCACTGGATATTAGAACTGCTATATCTAAAGCGGTAAGTGGTGATACTGTTGTTTTGAGAGGAGGGGTTTATAACCTAACTTTGAAAATCACTATCAATTCAAGTGGAGTGGCAGGAAAATCCATTGCAATAGTTGCATATTCAAAAGATACAGAGCGTCCTGTTTTAGATTTTTCATCATTGTCGCGTAATTCTTCTTCGGCCCAGGGTATTGATCTGGGGGGAAGTTACTGGTATTTTTATGGAATTGATATTCAGAATGCCGGAGACAATGGAGTGATAATTCGTGGTAATAATAATGTGATTGAGTTTTGCACTATGTCATTGAATCAGGATTCAGGATTGCAATTGAGTAGTGATGCTTCGAATAATTTGATAAAAAATTGTGATTCTTTTTTTAATATGGATTTATCACAAGGGAATGCAGATGGTTTTGCCTGTAAAATGGATGTTGGATCCGGAAATCATTTTGTGGGTTGCCGTTCATATAATAATTCGGATGATGGTTGGGATGGATATTTGCGTGGAAGCGATGATGTCTCGACTTTGGTTGAAAACTGTTGGTCTTTCTGCAATGGTTATCTGAAAGATAAAACTTTAGGGGCAGGGGATGGGAATGGCTTCAAAACCGGTGGTTACGATGCCGGATCTCCCGCAGCACACAACATGACACTCACCAATTGTATTGCTTCAGGAAATAAAGCCAATGGTTTTGATCGAAACAGCAATATCGGTAATATAACTATTTACAATTGCAGCTCTCATGCCAATGGAAATGATTATGGCTTCCCCGGTGGAAAAGATCCAAACCAGAGGACTGGGAAGATTGTGAAAATAAAGAATTCATTGACACCTGGAAAGACACCTACTTATAGTTGTACTCCGTTGGACATTACCAATAACAGTTGGCAGAATGGACTTACTTGTACTGCTGCTGATTTTGAGTCTTTAGATAATTTGCAGATGTATTTACCCCGAAAAGCTAATGGGGGGCTTCCCGATATTACTTATCTAAAATTGAAGAGTACCAGTAATCTGATCGATAAAGGAGTTAATGTCGGACTTCCGTATTTGGGTATTGCCCCGGATCTGGGGGCATTTGAATTGAAATAATAATGTCACCCCTTCGGGGTTCCATGAGGGCGGATCGTTTTTCTACAATAATGACATCCCTTCGGGATTAAAGAAAAATTCACCAAGATCGACCAATAATCAAATAAACCAATAATCAAATATACCAATAACCAAATAAACCAATAACCTTATAAAAGAAAGGATGGCCACAAGGACCATCCTTTCTTTTTATATGTTATCGTTTAATTGTATATTCTAATATCCTGCTGCCTGACCGTCTTTTCTGGATTCTGAGGCGCCAATATAGGTTTTGTTTTTCTCGTCGTACATAATGGCCTGGTAGCCACCATAGCCGCCAAGATCGAACTGGATTTTATGCCCTCTTTGCATCAAGGCTCGGATCGTTTCGTAACTGAAGCCACTTTCAAGATAGACCAGACCCTGATCAACAGACTTTTGTCCTGTTGGTTCTGATGAGAAATCATGTTGAATCCGTGGAGCATCTCCGGCTTCCTGTAGATTCATTCCAAAGTCGATCAGATTGCAGACAATCTGTACATGACCCTGTGGCTGCATAGCACCACCCATCACTCCAAAACTGACCCATGGCTTTCCATCTTTGGTGATAAAGCATGGAATAATGGTTTGGAAAGGACGTTTTCCGGGTTGATATGTGTTGACATGATTGTCCTCAAGGGTAAACATTTCTCCGCGGTCCTGGAAAATAAATCCTAGTCCGTCGGGACACATACCACTTCCCATTCCCCTGTAGTTGCTTTGAATGAAGGAAACCATATTGCCTTCTTCGTCGGCTACAGTGAGATAAACAGTGTTTCCGTGTTCAGGATTGCCGGGCATCACTCTCCGGGCTGATCTGCTCATGTCGAGTAGTTTTCTGCGTTCAGCAGCGTAATCTTTTGAAATAAGTTGTTTGATGGGTAACTGGTTAAAAGCAGGATCGGCATAGAACTTGGCCCTATCTTCGAAAGCCAGTTTCTTGGCTTCTACAAAAAGGTGAACATAATCAGTACTGCCAAATCCCATTGATTTTACATCATAGGCTTCCATTATATTCAGCATCTGCAAAGCAGCGATACCTTGACTGTTTGGTGGAAGTTCCCATATATCATAACCCCTGTAGTTTGTTGAAAGTGGCTCTACCCATTCTGATTTGTGAGAAACCATGTCTTCATAGGATAAATATCCACCGTTCTTTTTCATGAATGCATCTATAGTATGGGCAATGTCACCCTTGTAAAAGGCATCACGGCCACCATCAGAGATCTTCTGAAGAGTATTGGCAAGGAAAGGATTCTTAAAGATCTCACCTTTTTTAGGAGCGCTGCCATTTGGCATGTAGGTTTCTTTGATGTTTGGAAATTGTGATAAAGAGCGGGAATTAGAGCCCATATAATAGGCAATCAGTTCACTGACAGGGAAACCTTCTTTTGCATATCTAATGGCTGGAGCCAAAAGTTGTTTAATTTGAAGCTTTCCAAACTTCTTGTTTAATTCAAACCATCCGTCGACGCAACCTGGTACCGAAACGGGTAGGGGACCGGTAGAAGGGATAAATTTGATGCCTTTGCTTAGCAGGATTTCTTTGGTCAATGACTTGGGTGAACGTCCACTGGCATTAAGTCCATAGAGTTTTTTGGTCTTGGCATCCCAGATGATGGCAAAGAGATCGCCTCCAACACCTGATCCGGTTGGTTCCATCAGACCCAATGCAGCATCACAAGCTATGGCAGCATCTATTGCCGAGCCACCTTGTTTCAGAATGTCTAATCCTATCTGGGTTACAAGTGGCTGACTTGTACAGACCATGCCATGTTGGGCTATGACTTCTGACCTGGTTGCAAATGCACGTCCTGTAACCCGATCCTGGGCGGAGAGTTGCACTGCAACAAAAAGTAAAGCAATGAGAAAAAAAGTTTTCATGAAGTGGGTTGTTTAATTGGCGTAAATGTAGGATTTTTTCAATTTATTAGGCTGTATGAATTTTCTTCCATTTGATTTAAACTGTTAAAATCTTAAATTTATTTAAAATATGTGATTACCAATCAATTTCTGTTTTACATTTGTAGCATCAAAAAAATCAATCATCATGTTTATGCTGAACAATTTTAATCTTCTGTTTAATAATAATCCGCTCGAGAGATAAAGGGGAAGATTTTGTTGTTACTAAAATATAGCAAAGAGGTTTTCCCAAAAGGAGAGCCTTTTTTGTTTAAACATTATGAAACTGTTTAAATTTGTCCGTAGGGCATAAATGACAATAGAAAGGACTGAAATATCAATCTTTTCCCCATAGGGGATCAACCTTTAATATTAATGCCCTACGGGCAAAATGAGAGGGGAAAATTGTATTTCTATTGTCATTAATGCCCTACGGGCAAATGAAAAAAAGAAATTTGAACAGTTTATGAATCTTTATGATGATTTTTGAAAAGAAGTTTAAATAATAATTAAGTCAAATTATAATAGTATGTGTGGAATTGTTGCAGTTTTGGATTTAAAGGTTAGCGCTCAGGATTTAAGAGTGAAGGTCCTTGAAATGTCGAAGAAGCTTCGTCATAGAGGACCCGACTGGTCAGGTATTTATTGTGGTGAAAAGGCAATACTGGCGCATGAGCGCCTTTCAATTGTTGATCCGGCTTCAGGACAACAACCTTTGTTCAGTAAAGACGGAAATCTCGTTCTGTCTGTTAATGGTGAAATATATAATCACCAGCAGATTCGTGAACAACTGAATGGAACTTATGAGTTTTTGACAAATTCTGATTGTGAAGTGATACTGGCTCTCTACCGCCAGAAGGGAATAGATTTTATTGAAGATTTGAATGGGATTTTTGCTTTTGCACTATATGATAAGGAAAAAGATTGTTATCTGATTGCCCGTGATTCAATTGGAGTTATTCCTTTGTACAAGGGGTGGGATAAGTTTGGCAATTTTTATGTTGCGTCAGAATTAAAGGCTCTCGAAGGAGTTTGTAACAGAATAGAAGAATTCCTGCCTGGTTATTATCTCTATAGTGGTGATGGCGAAATGAAAAAATGGTATAGCCGCGACTGGATGGAATTTGAAGCAGTGGAAAACAATGCTGCAGATATTGCCGAGCTGAGACAAGCGCTCGAAAGCTCTGTTCATCGTCAGTTGATGTCGGATGTTCCCTATGGTGTATTGCTTTCCGGGGGACTTGATTCATCAATCATATCTGCCATCGCGAAGAAATATGCCGGTCATCGTATCGAATCACAGGATACACAGGAGGCATGGTATCCACAATTGCATTCATTTGCTGTTGGTTTGGTTGGCTCTCCCGACTTGATTGCAGCTGCTAAAGTTGCCGAACATATTGGTTCTGTACATCACGAGATTCATTTTACGATACAGGAAGGACTCGATGCCATCCGTGATGTAATTTATCACCTGGAAACATATGATGTGACAACTGTAAGGGCTTCAACTCCGATGTATCTGATGGCAAGGGTGATCAAATCAATGGGTATCAAGATGGTGCTATCTGGTGAAGGTGCCGATGAGATTTTCGGTGGATATCTTTATTTCCACAAGGCTCCGTCGGCAAGGGCTTTTCATGAAGAAACAGTTCGTAAAATCAGTAAGCTCCACCTGTATGATTGTTTAAGGGCCAATAAATCAATGGCAGCATGGGGTGTTGAAGGCCGTGTGCCTTTCCTGGATAAGGAATTTATGGATATAGCAATGCGAATAAATCCTGAAGAGAAGATGGCTAAGAATGGTCGTATGGAAAAATGGATTCTGCGCAAGGCATTTGAAGATTATCTGCCGGCCAGTATTGCCTGGAGACAAAAGGAACAGTTCTCTGACGGGGTTGGTTATAGCTGGATTGATACACTGAAAGCAACTACAGCAAAAGCTGTTTCTGATGAGCAGTTGTCTAATGCCAAGTATCGTTTCCCTATTCATCCTCCTATGTCGAAAGAGGAATATTTTTACCGTTCGATCTTTAATGAACACTTCCCTTCAGATTCTGCTGCCACCTGTGTGCCTTCTGTACCTTCTGTAGCTTGCAGTACTCCTGAAGCCATTGCCTGGGATCCTGCATTTAAGAATATGAACGATCCATCGGGTAGAGCTGTGAAAAGCGTTCATACCGAGGGGTATAAATAAAAAAAATGGCCGGTGTGATTTTACACCGGCCATTTTTTATTTCTGCATAAAAAGCCACTCCAATATAACAAAAAGTAATCAAAACACTTTTATTACTTTTACCTTTGTATTTAAATGAAAATATATGCGGGAAGAGAAGGACTTTCTTGGGACAATGCAGATCCCTGTTGATGCACTTTATGGAATTCATGCCGAACGGGCAAGAAATAATTTTCCTGATATTATACCGTTTTCTCAAGAATGGTATAGTGCCATGGGACTTGTGAAACATGCCTGCTACCTGACATATATTGATTTTAAGAAAGCGCTGAATAAAAAGAATTACAGTGCTTCCGGACAATTTCAACTCATAAATGATGATATACTGGAAGCATTATTGGCAGCCTCACTCGAAGTAGCCGAAGGAAAATGGTTTGATCAGTTTATTGTTCCAGCCATCAATGGGGGAGCAGGGACGAGTATCAACATGAATATCAATGAGATTATCGCCAATGTTGCTTTGATTAAATTAGGATGCAATCCAGGAGATTATGATGTGATCGATCCGGTAGAACAGGCAAATGTTTTTCAAAGCACAAATGATGTCGTTCCCACAGCTTTGCGTGTTGCTGCAATGAAGCTCCTGGTTAATCTGGAAGCAGCTATCAATACTTTGAGGCAGGAAGTAGAACAATGTGAATCGCTACACAGAAACACGCTTAGAATAGGTTATACACAGATGCAGGAGGCTGTTCCTTCTACGTGGGGGAGGTTGTTCAGCAATTACAGTGATGCCCTGTCACGAGACTGGTGGCGCGTATCAAAATGTTTCGAACGGATCAAGGTTGTCAACCTTGGTGGGGGAGCTATAGGAACCGGAATCGGGATTCCGAGATTTCATATCATGGAGGTTGTTTCTAAGCTGCAACATTTGACAGGACTTCCGCTTACAAGGGGAGAGAATCTGAGTGATGCAACAAGTAACCTGGATGCTTTTGTTGAAATCCATGCAATACTAAAGACAAATGCAGTGAATCTTGAAAAGATGGTGAACGATCTTCGACTGCTGGCTGCAGATGTGAGCGCAAATCATGGTATCACTATTCCTCAGGTTCAGGTTGGAAGCTCTATTATGCCCGGTAAAGTCAATCCGGTTATTCCTGAATACATCATCAGCTGTGCCCATAAAATATATACCAACGATCAGTTGATTACATCGCTCTGTGCACTGGGTTGTCTGGATCTGAATGCATACATCCCTTTGATCGGTCATGCGATGATAGAGAGTCTGAAGCTGCTTAGCGGGATGAATCTGACGCTTTGTAACAACCTTATAAAAGGGATTGTCATCAATGAGGAGCAATCAGTTGCACTTCTTTATAAAAGTCCTTCAATTACAACTGCATTGAATCCATATATCGGATATCATAAGGCATCTGAGATCTCATTCCTGATGAAATCAGAAAATCTTGATGTCTTTGATGCCAACAGGAAATTACAGATTATTGATGAAAAGCTTCTTAAAGAGATTTTGAGTCCACAGAAGTTAACACAGTTGGGTTACTCAATTAATGATGTAATCAAAACAAGTGAATCTGAATCATGATCAAGGAAATTCCGTTCCGGTCTACAGGTATTGAACTAATGAACAAATTGGGAAAAACCAGGACACCTTTTTTGTTTCTGGTTGATTATAAAATGGAAAACGCTTTCATTTTGCCACTCGATGAGATTGATAACAACGTCCTGTGTTATGATCTCAATGGGAGATCCAATTTTGATTCACCAAAACCTGATCAAAATCAACCATTTCAATTCAATATACATCCTATAACAAACGAAGTATATCAGAAAGGCTTTGATATAGTCATGAAGAATATAAGGTTTGGCAATTCTTTCCTGACTAATCTTACTTATATTACTCTTGTGGATTCTGATCTTGGATTGAAAGATTTCTTTCATTTAAGTAAAGCTTATTTCAAACTCTGGATTAAAGATAAATTTACATTTTACTCTCCTGAAAAGTTTGTAAACATTAAGGATAATATCATCAGATCTTTTCCAATGAAGGGAACCATTGATGCTTCTATTGAAAATGCTGAAAAAGTCATTCTTGATGATGAAAAGGAGATGGCTGAACACTATACCATTGTAGATCTGATCCGCAATGATTTAAGTCTTGTAGCGAAGAATGTAAGGGTTGAGCGGTTCAGGTATTTTGACACAATCAATACAAACGGGAAAAATCTTTTACAAGTAAGTTCTGAAGTTGCAGGTGATCTGGAGGAGAATTGGAATGAAAAGATAGGAACAATCTTATTCAACCTTCTGCCTGCCGGGTCTGTAACAGGGGCGCCTAAGAAGAAAACGATAGAAATCATTGGAGAAGCAGAAACCGATCCACGTGGTTACTATACAGGTGTGGCTGGAATATTTGATGGGATGAATCTGGAGTCAGCGGTTATGATTAGATTTGTTGAAAACAGAGAAGGACAGATGTACTATCATTCCGGAGGTGGAATAACAGTGAACAGTAAGTGTGAGCACGAATATCAGGAAATGATAGAAAAAGTATATGTGCCAGTTAATTGAAACCATACGCATCGAAAATGGAGTTCCATCACTGCTGAATTTTCATCAGGAAAGAATGGACAGGGCCAGGAAAGAACTTTTTGGTATAGATAAGCCATGCAAACTTTTTAACCACCTCTCTGCTTTATCATTGCCCCAAGTTGGCATCTGGAAGTTTAGAGTGACGTATGGTGTCAGGATTGAAAAGACCGAATTTGAATCATATCAAAAAAAAACTATTCAATCATTACAGGTTGTTGAAGCCAATGATCTCAGCTATGATCATAAATTTTTACAACGTGATGATATAAACAAACTTTTTAATAAAAGAAATCAATCTGATGATATTCTGATCATTAAAAATAAAATGCTAACAGATACCAGTTATTGCAATATAGCATTATGGGATGGTAAGAACTGGATCACTCCACTTCATCCTCTTCTGAAAGGTGTCAGACGTGCTTCATTGATAAGATCTGGAAAAATTCAAACAGGTGATATTTTTTTAAATGACTTACATTATTACCAATCTGTTAAACTATTTAATGCAATGATTTCGTTTGAAGAAGCAGATGAAATCCAGATGTCATCAGTGTTAATTTGATTATCACAGAAAAATGATCTCCTTTATTGTTAATTTGTTCAAACTATGTAACTTTGATGCAAACCTTTTAATACGATGAAAACCAAACTTTATTTCTCACTTGTAATCGCTTGCCTTTTGATGAGCAATCTGGCTTTTTCTCAGCCTAAAAGCGATGTTCAATTCGATACCACGAATTATCTGCTTCCTAAATTTACAGATGGAATCATTAAAATGAAAGATGGTAAAGTGGCAGGGGGTAAATTGAATTATAATACTGTTATAGATGAAATGCAGTTTATTACTGACAAGAATGAATTATTGTCAGTTGCTGATCCCTCGGCAGTAGTGCAAGTTGTTATTGGTGACCGTAACTTTTATTATCTTAAAAATTATTTTTTTGAGTTGGTTTCCGATGGAAATATTTTGTTGTTCTCAAGAATTCATGTTAAAAGATTTGAAGAGAAAATTGGTGCATATGGTGGAACAAGTTCTACCTCCAGCATTACGAGTGTCAGTTCTTATACATCAGATAACGGAACTTTAACAAAATTATCTGCTGGAGTAAAAGTTAGTCTCCAGACTGAGGTCATTTACTATATTATGGTAAACGGGAAGTATAAATTAGTTTTAACCAAAAATGATTTATTTAAATTGTTTCCTGCTAACAAAGATCTGATCAAGCAAGAGATGGATAAACAAAATATAAAGTTTGATTCTGTTGGATCTTTTAAAAAAATTGTAGACTGGATAAATACCAAAGGAATAAAAGATTAAACAATTAACATGTTTTTTGAGTATAGTGAATTCTAAATATAAACCAGCTAATTTAAAAATTTCTTATTGACTTTCGAACACTTGATCATTATTTTTGTTATTTACTCTTAAATAAGCAAAAATATGATTCCAACAAGTCATTTACATCCAATGCTGGTACACTTTCCAATAGCTTTAATTTCTTTTGGATTTCTTGCAGTTTTTTTTACTGTGATATTTAGAAAAAAACACTATTTACCTAAGACTGGCTACTACCTATTATTAGCTGGTGCAGCAATGGCTTTGATAGCTTTGCTTTCAGGCGTTTTATTTACTTCTGATTTGTCTGGTTCAGCAGAAGCTATTCGGGAACAGCATGAAACATTTGCCTGGATTACTTTATTTCTATCGATTGGTACATCCATTTTCTGGAGCTTTCTTAAATACAGAAATCAGGAAGGTACCAATATGAAATGGATAGTTTTAGTTTTGTATAGTTTAGCTGCTATTTCAGTCAGTATCACCGGCTACCTTGGAGGAACACTTGTTTATAATTATATGATGCCTATCTAAATTTTAAAATTAATCTAAAAAGAAAAAAATGAAAAACATCTTGTTAATTGCCTTAGTAAGCCTGATCGCTTTTTCAGGTTGTAACCAAATCAAACCCGTTAAAACGGTTGAAAATTTAAAAGCAGGAATTAAGGGTGAAACAACCGCCAGTGCTAAATACGCTGCATTTGCTCAAAAGGCAAGAGAAGAAAAACATGAATCCATTGCTAAACTTTTTGATGCTGCCTCAAAAGCAGAATCAATTCATGCCGCAAATCATAAAAAGGTGCTGGAGGGTTTAGGTGAAAAAATGGAAGACTTTACTCCGGAGTTTACGGTCAATACAACTGCAGAAAATCTACAGGCAGCCATTGATGGAGAAACATACGAAGTGACGACTATGTATCCTCAGTTCCTTACTGATGCAAAGGCTGAAAAAGCAGAAAAAGCAACTAAATCTTTTACATGGGCTTTTGATACTGAAAAGAAACATGAGAAATTTTATACTGCTGCACTCGAATCTTTGAAAGCAAATACTGAAAATACATTACCTGTTCAGTATTTAGTATGTCCTGTTTGCGGAAATACTTATGACAAAGCGATGGTAGATGAAAAATGTGCATTCTGTCAGACAGCCAAAGAAAAATTTATTGCTGCTTAATTTTAACTGTAGTTTTTGAGACAGGTTTATTTTCTAATATACACCATTAGAGAATAAACCTGTTTTAGTTTAAAGTATTATCCAAACACTTACTAAAACCATGTCTTAATTCTTGTTATTTTTGCAATTCAATATTGTTATATTTTGAAAGGAAAAGAATCTAAGCCTCATATAGGTATTTTTGGCCGCAGGAATAACGGAAAGAGTTCATTGATAAATACACTGGCCGGGCAGGAAATTGCTATTGTTTCCGGTATTGCAGGAACTACAACAGATCCTGTTAAGAAATCAATGGAAATCACTGGATTAGGCCCTGTTATTCTGGTCGATACTGCAGGGATTGATGATGTTGGAGAACTTGGTGTCAAAAGAGTTGCACGAACAATTGAAGCTTTGAAAACAATTGATCTTGCTATCCTTGTAATTTCACACAATCAATTTGATGAAACGGAACTTGAACTGATTGAGCAGTTTAACGATTTTATCATTCCTTTTATCATCGTTCATAACAAGAGTGACATTCAAGAGATAAATACTGAATTGGCAGCAAATCTTTCTACACGATATGAAACTGAAGTTATGGATTTCAGTTGTCTTAATCCTTATAAAGAGCGACTAATTGCTGCTATCCGTAAATATATGCCACCCTCGGCTTATAAAGCCAATACGTTGGTTGGTGATTTGATTCAATATGGTGATGTAGTATTGCTCATTACTCCGGTTGATATTGAAGCCCCGGAAGGACGATTGATTCTGCCACAGGTTCAGGTTATCCGCGATATACTGGATCATGATGGTGTGGCAGTTGTAGTAAAAGAAAGAGAGGTAGATGCATATATCCGCAAGATGTCTCCCAAACCTTCTTTGGTTATTACCGATAGTCAGGTATTCCTGAAAGCTGATGCCGCCATCCCAAAAGATATTCCATTAACGAGTTTTAGTATAGTGCTAGCCCGTCAAAAGGGAGACTTCGGGAATTATGTGAAAGGTACTCCTGCAATCGGAAAGCTGAAAGATGGTGACCGTGTGCTCATCCTTGAATCATGCACACATCATGTATCGTGTGACGACATTGGTCGGGTGAAGATCCCAAGGTGGTTGAGTAATTTTACCGGCAAACAATTAAAATTTGATGTTGTTTCGGGACTTGATAAACTGCCGTTAAATATTACCGATTATGCAATAGTCATTCAATGTGGAGGATGTATGATAACCCGGAAACAATTGGTCTCAAGGCTTAAACCGGCCATTGATGCCGGTATACCGGTCACGAATTATGGTATGGCTATCGCTTTTTCTCACGGTATCTTTGAACGTGCAATAGCTCCTTTTATGAAGATTTTAAATGGAGATGACGATTATTTGTAAAACGAATTAACAGTAAATAAGGAACACTTAGATGAATATAATTGTAACAGGTGCAAGTAAAGGAATTGGCATAGAAATAGTGCGTGCTTTTGCGGTTAGTGAAAAATGTAAAATCATAGCCTTAGCCCGAAATGAAGCTGCGCTTTTCAGACTTCGCGACGAATGTAATGCATCATTTCCGGATTCAATCGTTATACCCATTGTCTTTGATCTGACAGTATCTGCTTATCGCACAGAACTACTTCCCCGTATTGAAAAACATTTTAACAGAGTCGATGTTTTGATCAATAATGCCGGAAAGATGATCAATAAACCTTTTGAGACTTTATCCGAATATGAATTTGATAATCTGATGGATGTAAATGTGAAAAGTGCTTTCAAGCTGATTAGATTATGTTTGCCAATGATGCACAAGAACGCTCATATTGTGAATATTGGAAGCATGGGAGGTGTTCAGGGCTCAGCTAAATTTCCGGGGTTATCAATTTACAGTGCAAGTAAAGGAGCATTAGCGATAATGACTGAATGTTTAGCAGAAGAACTAAAAGGCAGACATATCAGCATCAATTGTCTGGCATTGGGTGCAGTTCATACTGAGATGTTTCGGGCAGCTTTTCCCGGAGCAAAAGCGCCAAACTCGACAGAACAAATGGCAGCTTATATAGTTGATTTTGCATTGAAGGGGCACAATTTCTACAATGGTAAGATATTGCCTGTTTCTGTAAGCACACCTTAAAACAGATTGTTTTAAGGTTAACAATAAAAAAAATTAGGAAAGGATTGTATAATGGATGAAGTATCACACTTGGGGTTAGTTGAAAAAGTAGATGGGGATAAAGCAACAGTCCGTATTCTCTCCGTTTCTGCCTGTTCAGCCTGTAAATCAAAAGGAGCTTGTTCTATTTCCGAGATGAAAGAAAAACTGGTCGAAGTCCATCTGAAAGAGAGTCAGGATGTGAAAATAGGTGACAATGTGAATGTTGCTATAGCTCAAAAGCAAGGAGATAAGGCAGTTGTTCTAGCTTATGCCATCCCGATACTGATTTTTATGGGAATTCTTGCGCTTTTCACTTATCTCAAAACGAGCGAACTATTGGCGGGCATAGGAGCAATAGGAGGGGTTGGGTTATATTTCATCGTATTGCGACTGTTCAAAAGTAAAATCGAAAGTCAGTTTATGTTTTATATAAAATAGCTTGCATATTTTTGATTTATAACTAATATATTATCGTATTATTTTTTTACTACAGTAAGGGTATATCCGTTATTAAACTTTTATTGTTATTGTAAATAAACATATTACATATGAAATGTATAATGTGTATCCTGATAGAAGATACACATTTTTTATTATTGCATCTTTGTAATAAGTCTAATAAATATTTGACAAAATAAATATTACTGTTTGTTAAATAATTCACAAACAAGATATTAAGTGTAATTTATAGATATTCTAAAAAGGACTTTTAATGTTTTGATAATCAGTGATGTATACTGTTATTTAATGAACAATAGAAGGAATAAAATCAGTAACAGGCAGATATGCAGCAATATATGTATTTTCTTTTTTTGACTTTAAAATTTAGTGGCCAAATTATTTGTTTTTACATTTGTCAACCTTTTATAATATTTATTTACCAAAAACAATAACAAAAAGGGAGACCAACTTGTGAACTCAATAATTCTAATCGCCGTTGTGGCCATGTTTGCCATCGGAATTACTGCTGCCATCATCCTCTATATAGTTGCCCAGAAATTTAAAGTGATTGAAAATCCACTCATCGACGAGGTAGTAGAATTACTGCCTGGTGCGCATTGTGGTGGTTGTGGATATCCCGGTTGTCGAGCCCTTGCTGAAACAATGGTTAAAAGAGGTTCACTTGAAAATCTGAACTGTCCTGTTGGAGGCAAAGAGGTAATGGGACAAATTGCAGCATTATTGGGGCTGGTTGCTGAAGAAAAGGAACCAATGATTGCCGTTTTGCGTTGTAACGGTTCAAAATTGAATGCACCTGATAAAGTTCTATATGAAGGAGCCACCAGTTGTTCCTTTTTACATCAGCTTAATGTAGGTGAAAGCGGTTGTCCTTATGGCTGTCTTGGCCAGGGCGATTGTGTCTTTTCATGTAAATTTGACGCAATAGCAATAGATTCTAAAACCGGATTGCCAGTAATCGATAATGAAAATTGTATAGCCTGTGGAGCATGTGTTAAAGCTTGTCCTCGTCAGATTATCGAAATACGCTTTAAGGGAAAGAAAGACAGACGCATTTATGTATCGTGTGTGAACAAGGAAAAAGGAGGGATAGCACGTAAAAATTGTTCGGTAGCTTGTATCGGATGTGGCAAATGTGTTAAGATTTGTCCTTACGAAGCCATTACGATGGAAAACAATCTTGCATATATCAATTTCGAGAAGTGTAAATTGTGTCGGAAATGTGTCAAAGAGTGTCCTACAAACGCTATTACCGAATTAAATTTCCCGGTCATCAAAGAAAAAGCTCAACCTAATACTGAGGTAGAGGCTTAATCACATATAGAATTAATTAGGTATTACAAATACTACAAGGAGAAAAATCTATTGAAAACCTTTAAGTTAGGGGGGATTCACCCCGAAGAAAATAAGATTTCGGCTCAACAACCCATTGAGGTTGTCCCAATACCCAAGACTGTATTTATTCCTGTTAGTCAACATCTGGGCACACCTGCCAAACCAATTGTTGAAAAAGGTGATGTGGTTAAAACCGGACAACTGATTGCCAAAGGTGAGGGATTTATTTCAGCAAATGTTCACTCATCTGTCTCAGGAACAGTATTGAAGGTAGATGAAATTGTGGATTATTCAGGATATCGTCGTCTGTCTATTGTAATTGAGACTGAAGGGGATGAGTGGATGGATACAATCGACAGATCTACTGAATTAAAAAAGGAATGCACACTTGATTCAAAAGCAATTATTGGCAGGATCAATGAAATGGGTATTGTAGGAATGGGGGGTGCAACTTTCCCCTCTTATGTCAAACTCAATGTACCCCATGGTAAAAAAGCCGAGTACCTGCTTATCAATGGTGTTGAATGTGAACCTTATCTGACATCTGATCACAGACTGATGCTTGAAAAGGGACGCGAAATCATGGTGGGGATAACCATTTTGATGAAAGCCCTGCATGTGAATAAAGCCATGATAGGCATCGAAAACAATAAAAAGGATGCCTTTCAACTTATGACTGACCTTGCCAAAGAATTTCAGGGTATAACAGTTCATACATTGAAGGTAAAATACCCACAGGGTGCAGAGAAACAACTCATTAAAGCATTGATAAACCGCGAAGTTCCTTCAGGAAAGCTACCCATCGAAGTTGGTTGTGTAGTTCACAATGTAGGCACTGCTTTTGCAGTTTACGAAGCAATCCAGAAAAATAAACCCCTTTTTGAAAGGATCGTTACCGTTACCGGTAAGTCTATCAAGAAACCATCCAACCTGCTGACCCGTGTCGGTACTTCAATCAGTGACCTGATTGCCATGACAGGTGGTCTTCCTGATGATTCAGGCAAAATCATAAGTGGTGGTCCAATGATGGGAAGAGCATTGTCAAATGCCGATGCACCAATAACTAAAGGAACTTCAGGAATCCTTGTCATGCCTGAAAAGGAGAGCAAACGTGTCGCTACAATGAACTGCATTCGTTGTGGACGTTGCGTTACTGTTTGTGCCATGGGGCTCGAACCCTTCCTGTTGGCTAAATTAGCAGAAAATCAATCCTGGGAAGAAGCTGAAGCTGAACACATCATGGATTGTATGGAATGCGGTTCATGCCAATATACATGTCCATCCGGAAGACCTTTGCTTGATCATGTGAGGGTAGGGAAAAACGAAGTAGCTAAAATTATCAGAACTAGAAAAAACTAACCTATGAATTTGATAACTGTATCGGGATCACCACACCTACACGGGGATCTTTCGGTCAAGAAAATAATGTGGGGGGTAGTATTCGCTATGCTTCCCGCAATGCTTGTTTCGATCTGGTATTTCGGAATCAGTGCTTTAACCACAACAGCAGTTGCCGTTGCGACATGCGTTGCTGCTGAATATCTCATGAAGAAATACCTCTTAAACGAGGATCCTTCAGTGAGTGACGGGTCAGCGATTATTACAGGAATGCTATTGTCATTCAATGTACCCAGCAGTCTGCCCTGGTGGCAAACTGTTTTGGGGAGCATTTTTGCAATCGGTGTTGCCAAGATCGCTTTTGGTGGACTTGGAAAAAACCTTTTCAATCCTGCATTGGTTGGACGTATATTCCTGCTGATCTCGTTTCCTGTAAACATGACCACATGGCCTGTACCATTATCAAATCGCTGGGTGCTGGTTGATGCGCTTACCGGTCCGACCCCATTGGGTAGGCTGAAGGAAGGTCTTGCAAACGGAGAGACCTTAACCGCCTTAAAAGCACAACTTCCGGCTTATCAGGATATGTTCATGGGTCAACATGGAGGATCTCTTGGCGAAGTCTCTGCTGTTGCCATCATACTTGGGGGCCTCTATATGCTCTACCGGGGGATTATTACCTGGCATATCCCGGCAGCTTATCTTTTAACAGTTGCTGCCTTTACAGGTATTTTGTACATGATTGATCCTACTCATTTCATTGATCCTATCTTTCATCTTTTGGCAGGAGGTCTGATGTTAGGTGCCTTCTTTATGGCAACCGACATGGTTACTTCACCAATGTCGCACAAAGGAATGTTGGTTTTCGGTGTCGGATGTGGTCTGCTGACTGTATCGATTCGTAACTGGGGAGTTTATCCTGAAGGCGTTTCGTTTGCAATTCTTATCATGAATGCCTTTGTGCCATTGATCAATAAAGGTTTTAAACCTAAAAGATTCGGGGAGGTTGCACATGGCTAAGATGGAATCCACATTAATGAACATGGTCCTTTCACTTTCGCTGATTTCTATGGCGATGGTTGCCGGTTTAGGTTATGTCTATAAAGTGACCAAAGGACCGATCGAAATGGCCGATAAACAGAAAGAAATTACAGCTGTAACGGAAGTATTGCCCTCATTTGATAACGATCCAATAAAGCAAAAGAAGGAAATCGATGGATTGACTTTCTATACCGCTACTAAAGGAGGACAAATCGTTGGTTGTGCAGTCAAGACATTTACAACCAAAGGATTCAGCGGTCGCTTTGACCTGATGGTTGGCTTTAAACCCGATGGTTCGATCAGGAAAATAGTCGTTCTCGATCAGAAAGAAACCCCGGGATTGGGAGCCAAGATGACTGATTCGGCTTTTACCGACCAGTTCAAAGAAAAGAATATTGCAAACTTCAAGCTGAAAGTGAAGAAAGATGGTGGTCAGGTAGATGCAATCTCGGCAGCTACCATCAGTTCGCGTGCTTTCTGTGATGGAGTACAAAAGGCGTATGATTTGTATATGAAAAATTTTGCAAAACCCGTTGCAGCTGTTGCCGGAGTTTCTGATACAACAGCCGTGAAAGGAGGTAAACATGAGTAAATTATTGGGTTATTTTACAAATGGATTGATCAAAGAAAATCCAACATTTGTGCTTGTATTAGGTACTTGTCCGGTACTGGCAATCACAACTACAGGGTTTAATGGATTTGGAATGGGGATGGCAACAGCATTGGTGCTTTTGTTATCAAATGTAATTGTTTCAATTCTTAAGAATTACATACCCGATAAAGTCCGGATCGCTGTCTTTATCACCATCATTGCAACCAACGTGACTGTTGTTGAGTTGTTGATGAAGGCCTATACCCCTGACCTGTACAAGGCGTTGGGAATCTTTATCCCTCTGATCATTGTAAACTGTCTTGTTCTTGGTCGTGCAGAAGCTTTTGCACAGAAAAAAGGAGTTTTTGCATCAGCGCTTGATGCGATAGGCATGGGCTTCGGATTTACAATTGCCCTCACGTTGATCAGCATCGTTCGCGAGATTCTTGGCAATGGTTCATTCTTTACCATCCCAATATTGCCTGCAGGCGCTCATCCAATGCTGCTGTTTATTCTGCCTCCAGGCGCTTTCCTCACATTCGGTCTTCTTTTCCTTGTGATGAATACCTTAAAACGAAAATTTAAATTTTAATTCGGAACGACAATGGACTATATTAAGATAATCATCCTCGCAATCATTGTTAACAATATCATATTGTCCCAGTTTCTGGGGATATGTTCCTTCCTTGGCGTAACCGGAAAGGTCTCAACAGCAATTGGAATGGGGGTAGCCGTTACCTTTGTGATTACCCTTGGAAATGCAATTACTTACCTCATCCAGGCTTATATTCTCGTTCCTTATCACATAGAGTTCCTACAAAACATCATGTTTATTTTTGTGGTAGCCTTTTTGGTTCAGATTGTTGAAATCATCGTCAAGAAATCTGTTCCTTCACTCTATCAGGCATTGGGGATCTATCTTCCTTTGATCACCACCAATTGTGCTACCCTCGCGGTTGCTTTACTTGCAGTACAAAATCACTATAATCTGATACAAAGCGTTGTTTATGCCATCGCTATTGGTGTTGGCTATACACTGGCAATGGTTCTTATGGCAGGTATCCGTGAGCAAATGGAGATCAATGGCTATCCCAAGGGGATGAAGGGATTTCCTATGACACTGGTGATCGGGAGTCTTCTGGCAATGGCCTTCATGGGTTTCTCCGGATTGGTGAAATAAAAGAGTCAGAAACTGTTAAAATTTGTCATTGGACAGGTTATTTAAACTGAAAAAAATAAACAATGTTTTTTTAAATTTCAAAAAATATTGTTTTGAAACAGCTTTAATCATTCAAAAGACACTCCTGAACACAGGATAGTTTTTTAGCATACAATTTGCACATATTCAATAGATTCAGCATACTTATAGAATACCTGTTCCATACAGCTATATGGAACAGGTATTCTATAAGTATTCTATAGGTATTCTACAAGTATTCTACACCCCTCGGTTATATTTAAAGGATTTAGTCACTATTTATCTTTTGTTTCCCGCTTTTGTTTTCAGCTTCTTTCGGGATTCAATTTTTTCACCCGGTCTTCACTCGATGATCTACTGAATCAAAATTCTTAGACGAATATTTGATATACTATAGATATTTAATGGATTGCATGCCGTTGAGTGAAGTTCCTGATATCCTTTCCCAATAATTATTATAATACAAACATAACATTTCTCTGTGATCATTAGACTCATGGACTGCAATTATCATCTAAGCCCATGTTAAAGGATAGTTAAAGGTATACTATAATCCTCGTATGTTAAATAGGTGCTGATATTTACCTAAAATATATCAACAATAAGTAAGACACTAAAACACAAAACAATAAAAAACATTAGGGGGAAAAGAATCAGATAAATTTTTCTTTTTCTTATTCCTTGTATAATTAAATATAAAGCACCAAAAGTGGGAACAAAAATAAAACTAATTTCAATGATGGTTATAAACATTTTTCCTGATTTAAGTTTATAAATTCATAATCCATTATTTGTTACTCATAACAGAAACCCATAATTGAAATCTTTTTTTAAAAATGCTTATTTACATTTTTTAATCGCCAGATCTTCCTCAAGTCGGATAATCTGTTTATCGTTTTCTGCTCTGACCTTTTCTTCATCAGACTCAGTAAGTATTTTTATTCCTCTAATTATTGCATTGTGTTTTACATTTTTCAACATAAAATAAAGGTTTTTCCTCTTACTTATCCTTTTATCAACAATATTTTTCATTCTCTTAACTGTTTTCATGATCGTGTATTCAAATATGCATTTCATTAAAAAATTCATTTGGTTTTAAGATTCTGCCAGAAATTCTTTTAGTTTTCTTAAGAAGGATTTACAACTGGGAAGGTTATTTTGATTGTAGTGCCAATGTTTAACACAGACTCAATGTCGATTTTAGCATCATGAATATCGGCAATTCTCTTTACAATTGACAAGCCTATTCCATGGCCACTTTTAATTCCGACATTTTTAGCCCTGAAAAGGGGTTCAAAAATATGTTTTATGTCTTCGTTTGGAATTCCAATACCATTATCGATAAACTGAAGACTGACCGTAGAATTGATAAAAGTAATTTTTATCTTAACCTTTGGAGGATCAGAAAACTTGCAGGCATTATCAATCAGGTTTGACACAAGAAGCCGCAGCAAATGTTCGCTTCCGTATACCATTAGTTCATTTTCATCATCCGGAATGTTATCAAATTCAATCTGAATGTTCATGAATTTTGAACGACGTTGTATATCATCTTTGGTTGAAAAAAGCAATTCATCCATTCTGACCTTATTGAAAAAGCTTTGAATATTATCGATGTCCGACTCTGCCAAAGCAAAGAATCCATTGATAATCGTTTTCAAATTCTTCATATCTTCAAGTACTGAAAGTACGATAGTTTTATATTCAGTTTCATCCCTATCGCGCAAAAGGGTAACTTCGAGTTGTCCAATAATTGAAGTCACCGGAGTTCTTAATTCGTGTGATACATTGGAAACAAACATCCGTTGATCTTCAACTGCTTTTTCAATTCTACTTAGCATCGAGTTGAAGGTGGATGACAGTTCGGCTATCTCATCATGAGCTGTTATTGAAAGGCGGTCTTTCAAACTACCCGGATTAATCATTTTAATCTGTTTAATAATAGATTTCAAAGGCCTAACCGATTGTAAAGCGTTGAAATAACTGGCTCCTAAGATAATGAGTAAGCTGATTAAAAAGGATATCAAAGTTATGACTAACAACTTCTGCAGTTCTGCCTGGCCATAAAGGTCACTTCCTGATGCCAGTACATAAAAATTACTACCGTTATAAGATCGTTGAAAGCTTATAAACAATGTTTTATTTTCAAGATGTCTTTCACTTCTATCCCAATTCAACTTTCTGAAAGTGGATAACAAATTATTTATATCCAGTGAATCACGATTGCTATAAACAACCTTTCGGTCTTTATTTAAAATTATGACTGTCACATTGTTCATGTTTGTTACCGTCTTATCATCTATTATTTTTAACAGTGGATAGCTGATCCCTTTTACGTTAAATAAAAGTGTTGCTGAATTTACCGCCTTATTCTTCAGCCGTATATAAAAATCCTCACTTCGATAAAAGAAATAGAAGGTCATTATAATCACAGAATAGATCAATAAAATTCCTGCAACCAGAAATCCAAAATTGAGCATATAACGAGTCGTAATTTTCATTTATCGAATTTATTCGTTGATGTTATTTTATT
>Ga0209748_1000138_pt1 | contig 45112 bp, 40 predicted proteins | sample BarGraIncu00421A_FD_185490 | JGI IMG/M metagenome (GOLD analysis project Ga0209748, IMG submission 185490) | Arctic peat soil microbial communities from Barrow, Alaska - Barrow Graham LP Incubations 004-21A (SPAdes) (version 2) | ecosystem: Environmental > Terrestrial > Soil > Wetlands > Peat... | reverse complement strand
CGCATCCAAAACTGCGTTATATGGTTCAAACAGATACGATGCCACCTTGGTTCGTTATTTATGGGTCCAACCTTAAATTCCTTCACTGGAGTTACAAACGCTACCTGGAGCGCCAGCTTCGCGAAACATACAATTACACCGGTACGTCGATTAAATTTAGTTTCCGTGACGAAAAACAGATTAAAGCAAACCGTGAAAAAGAAGAATTGGCAAAGGCTAAATTAGCCAAAAAACCAAAGGAGTTGTAGTGAAACTTATCTTTGCCCAGGGTAATCCCGAACCAGATTATGCATTATCGCGACACAATGTCGGTTTTTTGATATTAAATACGCTGGCTACAATGCATAGCGCTAAATGGGCTAATAAAACTAAATTTAATGCGCTTATTGCCGAGATTACAATTAATAACGAAAAGGTAATTTTAGCTAAACCCAACACTTTCTACAACGAGACTGGAGCTTCAGCTCGAAAACTAATCGATTTTTACAAGATAAACCCCGAGACTGATTTTCTGGTATTACACGACGACCTAGCCCTGCCATTTGGTACCGTTAGAATACGCCCACAAGGTGGTGACGCTGGCAATAATGGCATAAAGTCCATCAACACTCATGTCGAGCATAACTACACCCGAATCAAGATTGGTATTAGCAACAACGAAGAGCGTACAGATGACGCCGCTTTTGTATTGGCAAAATTTAACAATTCCGAACTTAGCAAGCTGATTGAAAAAATAATCCCACAAGCTGTTAAATTAGTTGTTCAATTCGTTGATGGTTCACTAGAACACACCAGTTATAAAAATTTGGAATAACCCGTCATTCGTCAAGGCAAAAAAATGACCCTTTTAAAAGGGTTAGGGGTGACCGACAGAGGAGCTTGAACGCTCTCACTCTGCCGGCCACCCGGTGGACAAGGATGGTGCTGTTGATCAGCTGGTAGTTGCGGACGCCGAGGCGCTCTTCGATGAGGTCCGCTTGAACCCCTTGAAGTTAACCTTGGCAGACCACAACAGTCCAACCATGAACCCGGTTGCGCCGAGGACGAATGACGCCCTGGCAAGGAACGGGACCAACGCGGCGAAGTCGTGTGGGTTGTAGATAGCCCACATTGACGGCCACGCCATTCCCAGACCGAACGTGCGCAATGCTTCGGGTAGCTTAGACTTGCCCGCAAGCATCAGCTTGACGGCGCCGTAGATGTACCACAGCCAAACGATGGCCACAAAGTACATGATCAGATAGTTCCAGCCAACGTACTGTGCGATATCCTTCAACATGACTGCGAACACCTCAATCCTTGTTCGATGGACTCATGCACGGTGTGCGCGATATCCATATGTCTGTATTATAGCATAACTGTCATGTTTTGTAAAGCAACAAAAAACACCCGCAGTAAGGGTGGGCATCACTGCGGGCGTATTTTACCCTTTAACCCACCCGGGGGGTACTAGCAAGGCAGATCTCGAAATCTCGCAGACGCCTGCTGGTTAAAGGGGTTAGTATACATGCAACACTTTGCAGTCGAACTGCTAGTTTCAAGGATGGAGGGTAGTCGACCTTGAAACGCATTGCATGTAATCTAACATAAGTTAGAATAGGGGGTATAAGGTGCGTTTGGTTAATCTCGCAATGTAACCAATCGAAACCGATATTAGCACGTATTTGACATAATGTCAACAGTTTTCGACACAAATCGTATGAAAATCAATAATATTTTACCTCAAGATAACAAATTTACTCAGATAGTAAATAACATTGCCAAACCCCCAAAAAGGTTATACTTTATTGGAAAACTGCCGGAAAAGCGAGTTCCAGCTGTGGCAATCGTCGGCTCTCGCAAACCAACAGCTTATGGCAAAGAGGTGACATACCAGTTGGCGTTCGACCTAGCAAAACGCGGAATAGTAATTATCAGTGGCCTAGCATTCGGTGTTGATGGCATAGCTCACCAGGCTACACTTGATGCCGGTGGAACGACATTGGCAGTAGTGGGTAACAGTGTAGATATAATATATCCAGCCAACCACAAAGATTTAACGAATAAAATTATTAAATCTGGTGGCGCCATCATCAGTGAATACGAACTGCCAACTGAAGCTCGCAGCTTTCAATTCTTAGAGAGAAATCGAATTGTTTCGGGGCTATCCGACGCTGTGATTGTAACCGAGGCTGCGGCCCGCAGTGGGACATTATCAACTGTCATGCATGCTTTAGAACAGGGTCGTGAAGTGTTTGTTGTGCCTGGCAATATTACTAGTCCGCTGTCGGCCGGCTGTAACAACTTGATAAAACAAGGCGCCCACCCTATAACTTGCACCGAAGATGTGTTGGAAATCATTGCGCCTGACTTACTTCAGCCTCAAGCATCGCTAGCACTAGGATCAACACCGTTGGAGTCGAAGATAATCAGCTTACTTCAATCAGGAATCCGTGATGGTGATGAGCTGCAAACTGAATCTGGCGCTTCGGCTAGCGAGTTCTCCAAAACACTAACCATGATGGAAATTCCGGTACAATTCGCGCCTTGGGTGGCAACCAGTGGACACTGCGATAGCGCTTATACTTGTTGCCACAACAATATGTGAAATAATACTTATTTAGTTATGAATGAAATGGAATCAATAAAGTCTGCAGTTAGACGTGGTCTTGACTACACAAATAGACTCAAAGACAGTAGCCAAGAATTAGCCGAACGCAAACTTGAGTTAAAGGATTTAATTAGCGTTCCAACAGCCATTAGCCTGGCTGGTCTGGCATTGGTTATTCATGGCAGTAGACATATTGATACCCTAGAGGGAATTACTGAAGTCGCCGTCGGGCGTGGCTTTGATCTTGTTGATGGCTTCTGTGCAAGAGCGTTAGAGCAAGAGAGCGACATGGGCGCTCTTGTTGATGCATCATGTGACAAGGTAGGTATGGGATTTATGGTGGCCAATGCTTGGAAAAAGAATGTCGTTCCCAAAGAGGCGCTTTCATTAATTATCGCCTCAAATACTATCAATGCCGGTTTATTTAGCGTAGCCGCGCTTCGTAATCCAACGATGAGATACAGACCTCCTAAAGACGGCAAGCATGCAATGTCGCTGTATAATGCAGGCCTAATCAGTTATGCATACGCTCATTCATTTGAGAAAGATTACCCAGATAGGCATCTACATGAACCACTAAAAAAATTCGGTAAAATCGCCATGGTTGCTGGTACGGCATTGGCTATTCCTGCGGCAGGTGAGTATTTATATAGAGCTACCAGGTAAAATAACTAAATTCATTTTACAAATACTAAAAACTTGCATACAATAGCCCATTGTGTTTAGCTACATAGCTACCGAAACACAAAATACCACATCCATTTCGCGCTACATGCACCCAAAACCGCCCAACCCAATCTCGACGTATCTACGGATATGCCTCGATCGGTTTGAACAGTTTTCACCACACGTACCATCAAAATGAATCGTGTTATTCTATGTTACAGTAGCTATAGAAAGCACAACTAATATATGAAGAACTTAGTAATCGTAGAATCACCAGCCAAAGCCAAGACTATCGAGAAATATCTCGGCAGTGATTTTAAAGTGTTATCCAGCGTTGGTCATATTCGCAGTATCGTCAAAAAGACCAAAGACGGCACACCACCAATTGACGTCGAAAATGATTATAAAACAACTTACGAAATTGATAGCGACAAGAAAAAAATTATTTCCGAACTTAAAAAAGCTGTCAAAGCCGCCGAAACCGTTTGGCTGGCAACTGATGAGGACCGCGAAGGTGAGGCTATTGCTTGGCATTTGGCTGAGGTTTTGAAACTTGACCTAAATACAACTAAACGTATCGTTTTTCACGAAATTACCAAAAATGCTATAGAGGAAGCCATAAAAAAACCGCGAACAATCGATATGGATTTAGTCCGCGCTCAACAAGCTAGGCAAATCCTGGACCGAATCGTCGGTTTTGAACTGTCACCGGTTGTCTGGCGAAAAGTTCCAGGTGGCAAATCCGCCGGCCGCGTCCAATCTCCAGCTGTAAGATTATTAGTTGAGCGTGAACGCGAAATCGAAGCCTTTGAAGGATCGTTCACTTTCAAGATCATAGCTGAATTTATACATTCTAACGATTCGATTAAAGCCGAACTACCTAATAGATTTGAAACCGAAGACCAAGCCAAAGAATTCCTGGAAAGTTTAATCGGATCAACTTTCACAGTTTCAGATATTGTCACTAGTCCTTCAACCCGTAATCCAGCCGCTCCATTTACTACCAGCACCTTACAGCAAGATGCCAACAGCCGATTAGGCTTCAGCGCCCGCTCGACCATGTCAGCCGCCCAGAAACTGTACCAAGACGGTAAGATAACCTATATGCGAACTGACTCAGTCAGTTTAAGCGGCCAAGCTATTGCCATGGCGGCTGATTATATTAAGAGTACCTACGGCGAAAAATACAGCCAGGTTCGTGCTTTTAAAACCAAGAGTGCCAATGCTCAAGAGGCCCATGAGGCCATCCGACCGACCGATATGCGTTTAGAGCGTGCAAGTAGTAATGAATACGACCAGAAACTCTATGATTTAATCCGAAGGCGAACTTTGGCTAGCCAAATGGCATCGGCTAAACTTGAAAAAACAGTTGTAACTATTGATATCAAAACGCCAAATTCCAATAGCCAAATTCCAATAGCCAAATTTGAAGCCAAGGGCGAAGTTATCTTATTCGACGGTTTCTTGAAGGTATATGGTGGCAGCAAAAAAGATGCCGATATCTTGCCACCAGTCAAATCCGGCGATGACTTGAATCTGAAGTCGGCCGAAGCCCGGCAAGTCTTTGCTAGGCCACCAGCCAGATATAGTGAAGGTAGTTTGGTCAAAAAACTCGAAGATTTGGGTATTGGGAGGCCATCAACTTACGCGACTATTATTAATACAGTTCAGGTCCGTGGCTACGCCGAAAAAGGTGAAGCTGAAGGTAATCCGCGCGATATTATTACTTTGAATTTAGAAAAAGACAAGGTTTCCCGAAAAATTGTCATTGAAAAAACCGGTTCTGACAGAGGTAAACTGATTCCAACACCTTCAGGTGAAGTCCTAAGCGACTTTTTACTTGGACATTTCCAACCTGTAGTCGACTATGACTTCACAGCCAAAGTCGAGACTGAATTCGACAAAATTGCTACTGGTGCGCTGGCCCGAAATACCATGCTGGATCATTTTTACACACCTTTCCACAAACTGATTGAAAACTCCAGTGATATCGAACGAAGTAGCGTAGCAAAATCCCGAGAAATTGGTATTGACCCTAAATCCGGAAAACCAATTTTAGCCCGATTTGGTAGATTTGGACCAATGTTACAACTGGGCAGTGGCGACGACAAAGACGAAAAACCATTATTCGCCCCGATGCCAACCGGTAGAAAAATCGAAACTGTCACTCTTGATGAAGCCTTGCACGCTTTTCAATTACCGCGAAATCTTGGCGAAACCGCTGATGGAAAAACTATCAAAACAAATGTTGGGCGATTCGGACCTTATATTCAGGTTGACAAGCTATTCGTCAGCATCAAACCATTAGATCCTCATACCATTACACTTGAAGAAGCATTGAAATTATATGATGAAAAATTAAAAGCCGAAGCCGAGAAGAATATTGCCGATTTTGGTGATGGAATCAAGGTACTTAAGGGTAGATTCGGCCCATACGTTACAGATGGAACTAAGAATGCCAAGATTCCAAAAGATATCAAACCAGCCAGTATAACTCATGAACAAGCCATTGAAATGTTGAAGGCGGCACCCGCCGGAAAAAAGCGTCGCTCTTTCGCTAAAAGATCAAAAATCACCTCAAAAAGACCCAAAAAAACCTAGACAAAGTTTAAACCACTATTTACATATCGTGTCTACTTCATGATATAATTAGTGCAGTATACATAATGTTTGACATTACAAAAATAATATTTTATAATGTAGGGTAGATTATAGAAAAATATCCTGATCTGTGGGCAGAGAGAAAGACGAAGTATGAGTGAACCAAAGGCCAAAGAACCAACTATAAACCTTGAATTAACCGTCAATGACATATTGTCGATTATTGACCAAGAGCGCGAACGAGAGATTATAACTCGTCGATTCGGTTTGTTTGACCGCCGTGAAACCCTAGAGCAAATCGGGGAATTGCTTGGCATCACACGTGAACGTGTTCGTCAATTAGAAAAAGCTATCCTAACTAAGCTTAAAAACGCCACCGAAAATGGTAAAGTTGTCGCTGTTAATAATATAGAGAAAGTCCTAGTTCGCGAACTTAGTGAAATGGGACGAGTCGCCCGCGTATCTGATCTTGCCGACAAACTACTTGGTGGAACTAGTAACGCCAAAGACCGCTCACGAGTCGCATTTATCGCTGAACTAGCGCCCGGTTTGACCGTCGTTGATCAGAATGATAATTATTTCCACAGTGTTGGAATCCGTGAATACGGCGATGAAAAGAAAATCCGCGATGAAGTTGACAAGATTGTTTCAGTCATCAAAAAGCATGGTGAGCCACTAACCATCGAACAACTACATGACCAAATGTCCTATGAACATCCAAGTTATGTCCGAGCCCTAGCAAGTGTTTCAAAATTACTAGCACACCTTAATGACAGTTGGGGATTGGTCAAGTGGCCAACTGTTAACCCAAAAAATATTCGTGACAAGATTTACGTTATCTTGACCGAAACTGATAGACCAATGCATTTTTCCGAGATTGCTAAATCAATTAAGGGCAGCGATTTCAAGCGTAAAGATGTTACGACTCAAGCTATTCACAACGAATTAATCAAAGATCAACGTTTCGTTCTTATAGGCCGAGGTATTTACGCACTTGATAGTTGGGGCTTTAGCCGAGGCACCGTTGCGGATATCATCTCTAACGTGTTGAAAGAATCACCAGAACCTTTACATCGCGATGAGATCGTCAGACGAGTTCTAAAAAGCCGCCAAGTAAAAGAAACTACAATTCTATTGAACCTCCAAAGCAAGCCTCAATTCAAACGTGTTGCTAAAGCAACATACACCTTCGAACCGACTGTTAACTAGCATTGCCAAGAGGCGCCCCTGGTGAGACAATATAAGGGTAATCATGGATATAGTGTTAAATATTTTCAATCTTTTGCTGCAGTGGTACGTCTGGTTGCCAATCGTGATTATTCTGGCATTCTTGACATGGCGAAATTACAAACGCGAAGATATTGTTTCTAGTGTCGAAAGTGTCTTATTAGTATTAGAAATCCCTAAGGCTAATGACAAAAGCGAGTTAGCCGCCGAACAGTTGTTCGCAAGCTTGCATGGCATCCTGCGAGACCATGAAGAGTTAAAGCTGAATAATGGCATCCAAGAACATCTAAGTTTTGAGATTGCATCTGTTAATGGACAAATTCGGTTTTACGTCTGGGTTCCTACACCACTTAGAAGTTTCGTTGAAGGACAGATATATTCTCAGTATCCAACGGTGCAAATTCGCCAAGCCGACGAAGATTATGTCGCCCACGAATTCGAACACGCTGTTATCTATTCATCCGAAATAACCCTTACCGACAATGAAATGTTGCCGGTTAAAACATTCCAAAACTTCGAAGTTGACCCCCTGGCTGGCATTACTGGAGCCTTAGCAAAACTAGAAACCACCAACGAAGAAATTTGGATTCAAATTTTGGCCCGACCAATTGAAGATGATTGGCACAAATCATCAGAACGATGGATAAAAAGCGTCAAAGATAGCAAATCATCAATCTTTAACGGTGGTGGTTTAAGTTGGCTAGGACAGCTACTAAGTGCCCTTTGGCAACCACCAGAGCCCGGTTCAGGTTCTGCTGTTAAAGAATTATCTGATCGTGATAAAACCAGGGTATCAGAGGCTGAAAAGAAAGCCACCAAGCTTGGATACCAGGTCAAAATTCGACTGGCTTATCTGGGGGAGAGTACCGCCAATGCCCACCTGAGAATGCAAGCAATTGTTGGTACCTTTAAACAGTTTAATAGTACTAACTTGAACGGTTTTAAGATGAGCAAAGCTAGCTTCCGGAAAGAAGACCTGATTAAATATCGCAACCGCACCTTCGACGATGGGGGATACATCCTAAATATCGAAGAATTGGCTAGTGTTTTTCACCTACCACATACCAACGTTGAGACGCCAAATGTCGTTTGGGCCAGCAGTAAGACTGCTGAACCGCCTTCGAAACTGCCGATTATCACTGGTACCCCAGCAATCGACGAGAATATCAGTGCTTTTGGTATGACCAACTTCCGTGGTATCAACCATCAGTTTGGCATGCTTCGGACTGATCGCTCACGACATATGTATATTATCGGACAAACTGGCGCTGGTAAGACTGGTTTATTGGCGTTATTAGCGTTAAGTGATATTTTTCACGGCCAAGGCTATGCCATTATCGATCCCCATGGTGACTTTGCCGTCGACAATATGCGTTTTATACCCGGTAGCAGACTTCAGGACGTTGTTTACTTCAATCCAGCTGACACGGCCTTTCCGTTAGGCTTTAACCCCTTAGAAGTAACAAATCCTAATCAAAAAACGAACATCAGCTCTGAAGTTATCGGCGTATTAAAACGTATGTTTGGTGAGTCTTGGGGTCCACGTTTGGAATATATCTTGCGCTATACGATTTTGGCGCTACTGGATCGTCCGACAACTACTATGCTCGACATCACCAGGATGTTGACTGACAAGAAATTCCGTGAAGAAACCCTGACTTATTGCCAAGATGCAGTTGTCTCGAACTTCTGGAAAGTCGAATTCGCCAGCTGGAACGATAAGTTTATGGCCGAGGCCATCTCACCAGTGCTTAACAAGGTTGGTGCCTTTACGGCTAACCCGATTATCCGTAACATTATCGGACAACCGCGCTCAACCTTTGATATTCGTAAGATAATGGATGAAGGTAAGATTCTGATTGTTAATCTATCCAAGGGTCTAATAGGTGAGGACAATGCCTCAATTTTAGGTGCATTCATGGTCACCAAGATACAACTAGCCAGCATGAGCCGTGGTGATATCGAGCGCATCGAAGACAGACGTCCGTTCTACCTGTACGTAGATGAGTTCCAGAACTTCGCTACCGATTCATTCGCCACTATCCTTTCAGAGGCCCGCAAATACGGTCTGAACCTAACTGTCGCCAACCAATACATCAGCCAGATGACTGAAAACGTCCGAGACGCCGTTTTCGGCAACGTCGGCACCATGGTTTCTTTCCGTGTTTCGGCTGACGATGCTCCAATCCTGGCTAAACAATTTGAACCGCAATTTGAGCCCAATGACCTGTTACAGATGCATAATCGAAACTTTGTTATCAATATGGTCATTAATGGTGAAAAAGCTCCGGCTTTTAATGCTACTACCTTAACTTTGCCGACTCCACAGCTTGATAACACCGGTAGAATCATTGAAAACACTCGCCGAAATTACAGTCGCAACCGTTCAGACGTCGAGTACGAGATTGCTGCGACATTGAAGCCTTTAGATAACCAGAAACCGATTAATCCGCGTGTCCGTGAGATTAAATGGCCGGTTGGCATTGAGCCAGTTGGTGGTGTTTCCAGCGAGGTAGCAGGGCAGAGTACACTCACCGCCCCTGTTAGAACAGAGGTAAATTCAGAAGCTAAACCAAAGCGTAAACGTACCCGAACTCGAAAGAAAAAGACCACAGATACTTCTTCTATTAAGTCCGAGGCTCCTGTCGTAGGCGGTGAGCTTAGAATAAAGCACAAGTCGTAATTGTTTATTGAAACCAGGTAACTAGCTCATTTGATTTATATAGCTTGGTTGTGAAATCTAGAACAAAACTAGAACACTTCATTTAGCAGTTGAAATTTGTCATTTGATAATCGTGGAGTAGCAAACTTGATATGTATAGTAACGTCTACAAATTAAATCTAAAGCCACAGTCAAAATAAAAGATCACACAAACACGAAAACGAAAGTCATATATACAAGTCGGGGGATTCAGTCATAAAACCTGGGAAACATGCATAAACAGGATGAGTGTATATTCATGTTTTGAACATAGGCTTAACGTCGCACAATATACCTTTTACGACATTAGGTATATGTATGAATGATGACTTACTATGTGTCTTATTTACCACGTATAAGTAGTGTTCCATCTTGTTAGTAGGGGTGCGTCACTACGTGACTGTCAATGTAAGTTACTATTTATAATTACCACTTACTTTTATCTAATTAATAATACTACTTATTATGTAAACGTGGCATTTAATGAGTCTGTGTGGCCATTTGGTATACACGGCATTTGCTTTTTCCACAGACTATTATACTTTAACTAGGTCACACCACTATCCTCACCCAACGTCATATTTGCTTTTTTGTTAATTATGTATTTATATATATTTTTTCACGTTGTTTTAAATATAACTAATTATAGAACAAAATTAGAACAACAGAAGAGGGTAAGGAGTGGTGCCACCTTTAACGATAAAAGGCTTTACTGCCAACACGCACATCAATATATTGTGGCGATTGTCCGTTAGCTATAAAATATCTGATTGCATTGGCCATATCTTCCACCTGCTCCCCTGCCGAACGGTCTATTGATAGTTTTACGTAATAGCCCACTTCCTTAAGATGTAACTCTAATTCACGGGTTGTGTTAACAGGTAGCGCCGCTTGGGTAACAGTGTATCCACTACTCTTTGACAAAGAGACAACTCGTCCCACAAAAGCCAAGAAACGCTTGCTAGCAATAGCGTTAGTACTGTTTTGAATACTAATACCACTGTTATCTACAATCTGAACAACTGATGATGAGTAATAATTGTACTCGAAAGGTATACCGTTCGAATCAACATAATACTGCTTGCCATTTATCTTCCAGCCCGCCAAAGGTTCGCGCATCCTGACAATAAAATTAGTCTCACCAAGCCCCGACATTCCCTCTTGAAAAACGGTTGAAACCTCTGGTAATTTACTAGATACATAAGTTGTTAGCGCTTTTTGGTCTAGCAAAAAACTTAGCCTATATAAGGGATTAGCATCCAGATATTCTTGTATAACTTTCGCATATCTCGGTTTATCGACTGACTTAGAAATCAATGCATCATTGACGCTGATTGACACTGCCGCTGTTAAGTGACTAATCAAAAACCAAATCATAAGAGAAGAAACTAATGTGACCAAAAATATAACCGAAACCTTACGTCTTGCGATTGCAAGTTTATGGGTATGTTTTCGGGGTGATTGTAGGTCAGAATCGGCGTTTATTCCAGCGAGATGATTAGATGTTGTGCCGGTAAGTGTACGATTACGTTGGAATATGTGCGTAGTTTGGGTGGGTTTATACTCCTCCCGGCTTACTTGCCTTCTTCGGGGCATGTCTGGTTTATTTTTTTTGAGCAATTTCATAATCGTAATGTTTATTATATCTTATTTACTTGAGGAAATTATCATTTCAGCAACATCTTTGGCAGCATTTGGACGAGCAAAGCCAGCAAACTTGTGTGCCATTTTCTCGGACTCTTTGTGATTTAGTAGTATATCTTTGATGGTATCAACCAAAAGCTGCGGATTTTCAACCATCTGATCCTCATTAACGACAACGGCCGCGCCTACGTCGTTATAAACAGCCGCATTCTTTAACTGATGGCCACCGGTTAGTTTGGCGTTCGGAATCAGGATTGTCGGCTTTGAGAGCGCTGCTAGCTCTAAAATTGTGGTTGCTCCTGCCCTGGCCACCACTACATCCGCCGCGCCCAGTAGCTTAGCCATATCTTTTGAAACAAATGAATGAAGCTGAAAACTATCATCATTTGGAGGAGTTATGGAGCGCAGCTCATCATATTGTCCTACACCTGATATCAATACGACTGATGCTAATTTCAAGAGGTCTTTAAGTGTTAAGGCAACTGCGTCGTTAATACGACTGGCACCCAAGCCGCCACCGGTTACCACAACAAGTGGACTGTCTGAATTAATACCCCAGGTCTGACGTGCTGCAGTACGCTCTTTTTCCGAGAAGATATGAAATTCGTCTGAGATCGGAATCCCGACGTAACGCGTAATTTCTGGTAAATAATTATAATATTTCAGCGGTGCGCCGGTGGCAATAGCAGTCGCCCATCGGCTGAGAATACGATTCGTTAAGCCAGGATGAGCGTCAGAATCGTGCAGAACAATTGGAATACCGAGCAAATGAGCGGCGACGCCTACTGGCAAGCAAACATAGCCACCTTTTGTAAAAATTACATCAGGCCTCCAGATAGACAGTTTTATGATACTTTGGATTAGGCCTAGCCCGACAAAAAAACCATCTTTAATGTTGGCCATAATTAATGACGGCCAGGTTAAGTGTTGCCAGACCGATAAGTGATGATAGCGACGCAGTTTTCCAGAGAATATGGTTTGAACTGGAATTGTTTTGTCAAAATGACCCATAATTTCTTTGGCTTGAGGCGCAAACTTCTTGTCGCACCAGAATCGTATTTCGGCTGTTGGAAGTTGCTTCTTAATTTCGCCCAAAACCGCTACGACTGGTGTAACGTGACCGCCCGAGCCCCCGCCGACTGCTAGAATTCTCATTTTGCGCCTCCTTTAACTTTGATGAATGGACTGTGTAATGTGAAAGTTGGAACACCAAGCCTAAAGCGGCTGTTATAAACAATATACTAGTTCCACCAAAACTTAAGAGTGGCAAAGTAATTCCGGTTAATGGAAAAATGCCAATCATTGATGCGATATTTAGGACTACGTGTGTGCCGAACCATCCAAATACACCTGCTACTAGAAGCTTGAGTCTAATATCGACCAGATGGTCCATTATCTTTAGTAACCTCATCAACAAGGCTACAAATAGCGCTAGAATCACCATTAGTCCTACGAAACCAAAGGTCTCGCCCATAATCGCAAAAACCGAGTCATTAATAGCCTCAGGAAGATAGCCTGTCGCCTGAACACTATTGCCGATACCGACACCAAACAGACCACCAGTTCCGATAGCCAACTTAGCATGTTCGACATGGTAGCTACTTGGATCGCTTTGTGAAGTGTCATCGCCTTTTAAGTAAGTTAAGATTCGATCAATCCGGTGTGGTTCACTGAAGATTAGGATAGATCCCGCGATTGCTATAGTCAGTAATATAATTCCACTATTTTTTTTATTGATTCCGCCAACGAATAACATCGAAATGATTATCCCTGCCAGTGAGATACCAGTACCAAGATCCTTTTGAATTACAACTATGAATAACATCGAAATCGCTGTTATTATCGCTAATGGAATCAGGGTTAATTTAACGTTATTAACCTCCCCTTTTCTGACCTTATTACCCAAAAAACCGGCAACCAAGATTAGCGCTGCAAATTTAAGAAACTCTGATGGCTGCAAACTCCCCAGGACTCCTAAGTTAAACCACCTGGTGGCACCAAGTGATTGTTGGGCTATGCCCAGATGCAACCAACCAGAAACAGCCAGTAGCAAACATGCCCCAAACGCTACTATTAATAATTTACCGGCATTTTTAGTCAGCCAAGTATACGGTATTAACGCCACAAAACTAAAGGCTGCCAGGGCTAGTACCAGGCTGGCCACTTGTTTTATGAAGAAATAGTCACCACTATAATCTCCGCCGTAAGCATTATTTAAAACATTTGCTCGTTGTGGTCCAATGGCATACATTATTATCAATCCCAACAGCATCAGTAGCCCCATATATAGAACTATCATATAGTCTGGACGATGTGGACGAACCGGCGATACATCATCATACTCTGCCTCTTTCGAGATAGATGAGAACCAGCCTTGTTGTTCGTTGGTTGCCACTTTTAAATACTTCCCCCCGCTAGCGCTAATAGTATACCGATAAATGCCGCTACGACTGCAATAATCCAGAAGCGCATTGTGACTTTTGTTTCTGGCCAACCAGATGCTTCAAGATGTTGATGCACCGGTGCGGATATAAATATACGTTTATGAAAAACTGTTTTCGATACTATTTGGATCAAACTAGAGCCAGCTTCTGCAACAAAGACGGCTCCGATAATCGGCAACAGGAACAATGTATTCGTCAGCATCGCAACAACGCCTAGTGACGTACCTAAAGCAAAACTGCCAACATCACCCATGAAGAAACGTGCTGGATATATATTAAACCAAAGATAACTTAGTAAAGCGCCTACGACCGTAAAACAGAAACCTGCTAGAAAATACTGAGTTTGGAAAAGTGAGATAATTCCAAAGGCTATATAACTGATAGATAGTAAACCACCAGCAAGACCATCTAGGCCATCGCTGATATTAACCGCATTACTGGTTGCTACGACAGCAAAAGCAAACAGTGGCACAATTCCCCAACCCAAAGCAATCTCACCAATAAATGGTAGGCCAACGGACACGAAACCTAACTTTGCGAAGAAGAACCAACCAAGCGCTAAGCCGATTGCGGTAATCATTAAAAACTTAAGACTTGAGCGCAAACCTGCAACACCCTTACCATGACCCCTTACGTTGATAATATCATCCAAGAGACCGACGAAAGCCCCTCCAGCCAAAGCTGCAATTGGAAGCCATGTTTGACCTCGATTTAGATTAAATAACATAGTCACTACGCCAATTGAAATTACAAATATCACACCCGCCATTGTTGGTATGTTTCGCTTGAACTTGTCGGCATGCAGTTTTGTAAAAACTTCTAGTTTTTCTCCAGTCGAGCTTGTTGTTCTTTGTTTTTTCCAGAATTTATATCGATACGCCACGAAAGTGTAAACCGGCGTCAGAAGCATCGACAACAAAAAGGCAACGACACTCAGCGAAAATGTAATGGTCAACTCATGTGTTAATTGTTGTATTGTGTTCATTGTCTACCCTTTCGGTTGTAACTCTAAATAATTTAGCATCCAGTTCGACATATCTGTGAAAATCGGCATGGCATCCAAATTACCAGCAAGCTTCTGGTGTTCACCAGATACCTGTAACATTATGACATACCTTGACAACTCTGCACTACCTCCGTAGCCTAAATACGTAGCAACCGTCTCGTCGTCAGAGTAAGTTCCGTTTTTCGCTACCTGAGACGTGCCTGTTTTACCCCCGACATAATAACCTGCATTATCAATACCTGGGAAATTTGTTGTCCTAGCCACGTGAGTCATTTCTCGCACTTGGTCGGCTGTTGATTTTGCGATGATTAGATTTGGAGTAGATGCTTTATCGGGTATATACTTTCCGTTCTTGTCTACAACACCATCAATAACTGTCGGTTTATAATAATTACCTCCATTAACGATTGAACAAAAAGCTGATGCAACTTGAATCATAGTTGCATCCAGACCTTGTCCAAACGCCATAGTAGCGTACCTTACTGCACTGCCTTCTGATGTCGTAGGTGGAACAACCGTGCCAGGAACTTCACCTGCTACTTCAATTCCGGTATTTTGGCCCAAACGAAACTTATTATAGAAATAGTCATACATTGTGTCGCGAGCCCCACGAGTGATGCTCTTACCGTCACCTAGCCTCTCGGCAACAGTCACAAAACCAGTGTTCAGTGACCAATTCATAGCATGCTGGAAAGTTATAGTTCCTGTCTGGCCAAACGTTGCGTTAGATATAGTCCAATCATCAACCTGAATATGATCAGTGTTTACATAGGTTGAATCTGCCGAAACTACGCCTTTATCAATTCCGGTAGCCATCGTTAGAGTTTTAACATCAGAACCTGGTTCGTAAGGAGCAGATACTACATTGTTATTAAACGCTGCAGGATCTTTTGCTTCAAAGAATTTCGATGGATCAAATGTCGGCAGGTTAGCCATAGCCATAACTTTACCGGTTTGGGGGTCCATAACAATAATGCTACCATTTATTGCGCCTGTTCGCTTTAGGCCGTTAGCCAACGCTTGTTCGGCGTATGATTGAATATTCCTGTTGATACTTAGCACTATATTGTCTCCGTCAACGGCAGGGCGATTAATATTGTTGTTGCCTATTGTCAGCGGAACATCTCGAACGTCCGTTACAGATTGAAGTAACCCGTCTTTACCAGTTAACCTATCGTTTAATTTTCCCTCAACGCCATACCTTCCCACGCCACTGTCATCAACAAAACCCAAAGTCTGAGCAGCTAATGAGCCCTCGGGATATACTCGTTGTGATTCCTCTTGGAAACCGACACCATTAAGTTTTTCAGCTTTAATCTTATCAGCTTGAGATCGGGTAACCTTCGTCGCTAAAATTTGATAACGACTATCTTTAGTGTCCAATAATTTTTGTAAGTCTGTACGCGCATTGCCCCCGGCTATTTTTCTGATTGTATCAATAATTTTTGCTGTGTCCGTAGTGGTTTGTGGATCAGCAAAAACCGTGTAAACCTGCTGGTTCATAACAAGTGGCACTGGTATGGAACCGTCTAATGCATATATCACGCCTCTTTTTGATGGAATTGTCAGACGTTTTATTTGTTCTTTATCGGCAACATTAACATAATATCCGTGTTGAATTACTTGTAGATAAAATAGTCTAATCACAAAAACAGCCGTGATAACGATAAGTATCCAGGCTAATGTTTTTGACCGACTGCCTTTTTGTAATTCAAGATTCATGGGATTATTTATTGTTGGACATATGATGTCGAGGCTGGAGCTGTCATTGTAGACGCAACACTACTGTTCTTGACTGTTTCGAGAGCAGTTAACCTGGCATTCTCTATTTGTAAATCACTTTTTTGTGAGTTCAACTCAGCAATCTGACTATCAATCTTTTGAGTTGCATAATCATAGCTAGTTGCTCGCGTTGCCTGAGTTAGATATATCAAACCAAGTACTGTAATCATAAGCGCGATAATCACGGTATGAGATACGGGGCCAAGTTTGATTGCCGAAACGTAAGCAACAGTGTTTTGATTGCGTGACCAATTTTGTTGACGCCGGCTATTAAAAGTTTGAGTTCGTTGATAAGACATTGTGGTGGATTTTCTGTTTATGTTTATGTTTTGCCCCGCCCCGCATATCGCGGGACGAGACATTAGCTAATGTATCTATTTTACGCGGACTGTCACTACTTGAGCGATGTCTGCATACTGTACAGGTATGTGGATTGGCATGGTGTTTTGCCCCTTCCTTTTTTTGTTTGTTTTATTTTTTCACTGCGACCCGGAGTTTGCTGCTCCTGGCACGCGGGTTGTGAACGTCATTAATACTCCCTGCAATCGGCTTTTTGGTAATTGGCAGAAGTTCAGCCTCGTATCCTGAGTCAAACTGATCCTTAAAGAATCGTTTAACTATTCGGTCTTCGAGACTGTGAAAGCTGATGATGCCGACTCGCCCGCCTGGTTTCAATAGGTCGGGCAAGAGTGGCATCAAGTCTTCGACTTGCCGTAGCTCATCGTTGACTGCAATCCGGAGTGCTTGAAAGGTGCGAGTGGCGGGATGGATTTTTTTCCATTTACCACGATAGTTGTTCTTGATCAAATCGGCGAGTTCCCCAGTTTGCGACAGTGGTCTGTTTGCGACTATTACAGAGGCAACAGTCTTTGAGAAACCAATTGGCTCTTCGCCGTACTGGTTAATGATACGCGTAAGTTCTTCGACCGAGGCAGTATTGACCAATGTTTTTGCACTGATTTCCTGCCGTTGGTCCATTCGCATATCTAGCGGGCCACTATTTGTAAAGGAAAACCCTCGTTCTTTCTGATCGAGTTGTGGTGACGACACCCCCAAATCAACCAATATCATGTTAAATTTCCGTCCTTCTCCGCTCAGCTGTTTGGCAGCAGTCACGAAATCAGTATGGATAAGCTTTGCCCCCTTGCTTGATAGTGGCTTCAAACGCTGGATAGCGTAATCATCACGATCAACTAAGACTGACTCGGCATAATTTCCAGTTTTTGTTAGTATTCTCTCGGCATGACCACCATACCCTGCAGTCAAATCGAGATAATTCTCGTTCTTATGCGGAGCCAGTAAATCAAGCGTCGATTCCAACAAGACTGGTACATGTAAAGATTTTTGTGGTGGATGTTCTTTTGTACTCATTCGTCTCTATGATAGCATAGCAACGACTCGAGATCACCTAACTGGCAGCTTGGCTGTTTGTTTTTATAATGTGTTTGTTTTTTGTATAAGTTGTCGAACAATCACGGTACCGCCAAAGGCAGGTATGATCCGAATTATTCGATTGAGAGACTTATGTGTGAGGTGGAGTTTTTTGGGAGGTGTGTTTTTGTACAAGGTACGCGGTTTTTTAGCGTGGTCCGGGGCCCACTGCCTAACTACCAGATAGTTGATCTCGAGAGTTTATCCTGTTTTACAAATAGATTTTTAAAGAACGACTTACTTCGCCTAAACGTCTGCGTCAGAATTCATGATCCGCCAGTAGGCGCCCACTCTGATAGCGACCAAATCCTTTTTAATTCCGGCGTAATCAAGCAGATGTTGCTCGATTGTCACCCGACCTTGTTTTTGGTCGAGCTCTGCCTCGGTCTTGCCCCGTCTAAATTTGACTGTTAGGTCAGCTATTCTCTCATCGAAAATATTGCCACCCAACTGGGGTTCGACTTCCCTATCCCAAACTTGTTTAGGATAAAGGTGAAGATATTGGCCAAAGCCGCGAGTTAGCACTACACCGGTGGCAAATTCATTTCGAAGTTCTGTCGGTATGGTTAACCGACGCTTGTCGTCAAGCTTTCGTTCGAAATAATCTATGCCTGCCATATAACGCTTCTTCTTCGGCTCCGCTTAGGTTATTTTTTTAATGTTAGTGGTGTTTATTTTGTCGGTGGTGTTACCCACTTTTTTCCACTAAATTAACTATACTACCCACTAATAATCACTACAACCCCTATTTATATCAGTTTTTATATCAGTCGGACAGTTATTCACAGTTCTGTGGATAAATGCTTATGTTAACAGATACGAGTATAGTTAATTCCAACTCGGGTTTTTTCGTCGTTTTTCAAGATCAATAATCTCGTTTAAACAAGTTATCTGTATAACGTTCCTTGACAACTTGATTAAAGGATTTAAAGGGAGAATTTTATCCTTAGACACCAGATAACCCAGGGCGCCCTCTGATAAGCCGACAAAGGCGTTCGGTTTGTCATCGATTAAAACTACCTCTTTAGCCAGTTTTGGCATATTAGAAGTAAAACACTCACCAGGAATTGTGAATTTACCAGTGGTCTTCTCCCGCCACTCTGATATAATATGGCTTTTTCTCTCATGACCAACTACCAGTGTTGTAGTGTCACGAAGTCCAGCAGCAACAACTTTAGTAGTCTGCCATGCTTCATCACCGAATGTCATTATGCAATGTTGATAATCTTGGGAGCGAAGATAATCTATCAATTCAAGCGCCCCAGGCTCAAGTAAACTTTCAGGTGAGACTTGCGCCCTACGAATGAATTCCTTTTGCACAGCGTCCAAATCCAAATCAGGATCATTGTCTTTTAGGTATTTCAAGATCATGAACGACCTGCCGCTGGCTTTTACTTTATCATTAGCCTTTGTTAGGTTTTCAGCACTTAAAGCCGACATATCCTCAGCGATATCATTTATTAAGGACAAGGTTGCGTCAAAATTGCCAAGACATCTATCGAAATCGATTGCGTAGAAAGTCTCTATAGATTCATTCATAATCAGTTATTCTTTTACTATCAAGTTCAAGTTTCATTATTGCTTTTGCGATAGCTACTCCGTCATGGCGTATCAGTGACCGTTTCGCGAGTAACCTATCGGACCTTTTTCTAACCGCCATATCACCCAGGAATTGACCAGGAATTGATACGTAAGTGGCTTTTTCTAGTTTTGATTTATCAAACTTGACCAGATAAGCATCCTCAGCCTTATAACGTTTCGCGACGTCCTTGGATGGCACCTGCTCGTTATACAAAACGTAGTCTAAAAAGTGCGCACCGACAAAGCGTTCAATCTCGGCTACATGATCACTAACTGAAAAACCGTCAGTTTGGCCATGTTTAGTCACTAAGTTAGATACATAAACACAGATTGCGTTTGTATGTTTAAGGGCCTCGGCGATACCGTCTATTATTAATAATGGCCCAAGCGACGAGTATAAATCACCCGGGGAAATAACAACGATATCGGCCTTTTTTATAGCTGCTAGCGCTGTTGGGTTAGCGACAGCTTTAGGAACCAAGGATAATGTTGCACGCCTTGGGTCATACTTAAAATAATCAGCGGCAATCTCCCTTTCTCCGTTTAGAATAACACTAGCCTCTGGCCACTCCATCTTGAGGCGAACATTATCCAGAGTTGCAGGTATAACCGTACCATTAACACGTAGGATTTCGGAGGCAGTTCGGACCGCATCATCAAAATTACCATCCATCTTTTCCAGCGCTGTCAGGAAGATATTACCAAATGGATGTCCGGCTAGCATCCCCTCCTCAAAGCGGTAATTAAATAACTCGCGCATCTTTGGTGAGTCACTTAAGGCAACTAAACATTGTCGAATATCGCCAGGTGGCAGAACACCAAGTTCATCACGCAGAACACCTGTGCTACCGCCGTCATCAACCATATTAACAATAGCCGCCAGTTGTTTCGTGTGTTTTTTAAGCTCGGAAAGTAAAGTAAAGCTACCCGTTCCCCCACCGACCACAGCAATTTTTACGTCATTTTTTTCGAATGGTTCGTTCATATTAACCTATTGTACCAATATCTTCTCCGAAATGTTTTTGAAGTCTCATCATGATTGAGCCTTCATGACGACCAAGTAGTTTACTGAGTTGTTTTACAGTTGTTCCGTTTTGAAACTTCTCTTTCAAAAGCGCATCTTGACTAGCCTCCCATGGCATATAGGCGTTTGGATAAGTCTGGCGCATTTTAGCTATTTTCTCACTCCAACCAGATGATTTTTTGACTAGTTTTTTAGGTAGATCCGTCGAACGTTTTTTAGCTAACTCCTCAAGATATGCAAATCTTTTTTGGTCACGAGCCGCCTTATCGCGGAGTAAAACGTCTATATTTTGGGCATCTTCACTGACTCGAAGAGCCATCTGATTTATACCTAACAGATGCAAACTGAACAAATTTTTTACTCGGCTAAGCGCTACGTAGCCCATCCCTTCAACAAAAGCTTTGCGAAGATCAATCCTAGCTGCATCAAGCGTCATTCCCTGGGACTTATGAACTGTTATAGCCCAAGCTAGCCTTAATGGAATCTGCGAGATACTAGCCCGCTTTTTATCGCCATCACGTAGCTCCCAGGTGTCTGGTGTCATCGTAACGACTTTGCCACTTTTGAATTCTACAATTGGGTATTCGGTTCCTGCCTCGAAGTCCATGACGATACCTAAACTTCCGTTGACGTATTTCTTATCAAGGCTATTCTTGACCGCCATAACTAATGCACCTTTTTTTAATCGCAACACATTTGGAGCTAACACCGAACGTTGCAAAGCTTCGACATAGTTTTTACCACCAGTTGTAGATTGTGTGTAGAATAGTTCATCCCCAGGAAGTGTGTCTAGGCGGGCTTCGTTTATTCGATCGACGTCAACATTAACAGTGTGAAGTTCGGTTATTATCTCATCATCCATTGGCTTATCGGTGACTCTTGATAGTAGCTTCTCGGCATGTTCTCGACGCAGTTCACCAGCTCGCATCGCGTCTAGAATCTCTAATAATTCGCTATCGTCTTGACGATGCTGTTCTTGCAGGTAAATAATTGTTGGATCGAGCTCTTGCCAGACTTTACTATTGACAACAAAACCACCGGCTCGTGAATCGCCTCTGTTAATCGGTGGCAATTGAAAGAAGTCACCGCTCATGATGATTTGGATGCCACCAAAAGGCTCATCACATTTACGAACAACTCGACAGACTTCGTCGACCATATCTAATCTGTAGTCATGCATCATCGATATTTCATCAATAATCAAAACGTCGGTTTTTTCTATAATTTCTTTGCGGCCTTTTGCCATGAATTCTATAAAACCGTGTTGTAGCTCGTCGCTGATACCGATGCCACTCCATGAGTGAATGGTTGTGCCGCCAAGATGAGTCGCAGCCAAGCCCGTTGTAGCGGTAACAGAAACGTGTTTACCGTCGTTTTTGGCTAATCGTATAAACTGATTTAAGACATATGTCTTACCAGCCCCGGCCGAGCCGGTTAGCAAAACACTTTCTCCCGAAAGCATAACTTCTAATGCCAATCCCTGATTCATTGTCTATTATTATACCCTACCTGAGCTTTTATCTTGAGCGACTTGCAGATTTTTCCAGGGCTTTTTCTGGTTTTGAGAATAATTTTAACCTACCCGAAAATTTATCCTGATTTTTATTAACGAGCTTCCTTTGATTCTGGACTTTTAGTTTGCGCTTTCGAGCCTGCAGCGCCTCTTGCTCTTCGGCTTCATTCTTTTGTTTTACCGCCACCTGTTCCGCTTCTGTTCGCTGCTTTTCAGCCTTTTTTTGTTGTTCAGAATAAATCTTGTCTGGCGATTTTCCCTGTTTGAATAGCTTATGACAACCAACACATATATCGCAGCCTCCAACAAGTGTCCTGTTGTGAATATAATGGTATTCTCCGTGGCTAGGACAACCTGCTATCCTGCAAACACCAATTTTTGGTTTTCCAAAATCTTCTAGATTTCCCCAGGTGTTAAAGGCTGATTTCAGTGCGTTTTGTTCAGAACCAGCGTTACCTGCAGTGTCATTAGCACTCCGACCAAATTCAGGACAGCCATTACTTGAGTATGTTTCTCCGGATATGGCTGCTTGTCCACCGTAATACGATACTGCGGCATAATTTGGACCTTGACCTGCGTCAGTACTTTCGAGCTGGCTTAACAATTTACTATCAGCTCTGTCGATAACACTCACAATTCCGGAAATTGTTTTTGCAAGAAAATCGTGAGCCATTTTAATAGTCAGTCTTTGACCATCGACCAATTCGAAACCGATACCCAGTTTTTTATTTATACTTATTAAATCTAGACCAACTTTTCCTCCACTATTGGCTAAAGCTTTTACCGCCTCAATGTATACTGAAGTTAGATTTGGTTGGCTACGAACTTTTTCTAGTCCATCCTGTTTTTGTTTCACACTGTCAGTCATCAGACCAAAGCTGCGGTTATTTCCATCGTTTTCATAATGTAACCTATCGTAAACGCCGACGTAATAGTCAATAAACTCATCTGTCGATGCAACCTCTGGATGAAAAAACTCGTAGTTGCCTCGAAGAATATCGAGCTCTGAGCCACAGACCTTAACATCAGGGTTTATTTGTCCACGAAATTGATTGAAGTGACTAACTGACGGGTTATAAAGCGAGACGAAACTACCGTCCAGACTTCCTTGACTAGTCTTTCGATAAATTCGAGAAATGGCAATTTTCTGCTCACCAATTGGTAACGATTCAAATACCATAAATGACCCAATTTTAGCACCTGAAAACCAATCAGCTAGTTTCATCACCTCTTGTGATTCAATTTCGGCTCTTGCTAATTCCGTTGCCAGCCCTGGATTTAGCGCCAATTCGGCTGCGAAGATTTGCAAATTATTCGCCGTCATTGAATTCATTGAGACTTTATCTTTGGCGGAAATGAAATCATCACCAGTAAAGTCGAAATCGACGTGATTGATAAAAGGAGTTTTAGGCAAGCGTTCGGCAATGTCGGTTTCAATATCCTCTTTAATACCGACTAGAGCGTCCTCACGCCTACCAAGATACTGGAATAGATGTGATAAAGGATCATTGATACCAAGCACCTCAGCATTTATCGCAAGGTGTCCTAGATAGACGGTTTTTTCCCGACTAAGTTTTTCAGAACCGTCTCGTCTTTGCTCGAATGTCGATGGTCTTTGAAGCAGTTGTTCCAATTAAAATACCCCTGGCTTCCAAAGCAGGGGCTATTTATCGAAAAATAGTTACTCCTGCTCGGGAGGTTTTAAACTGTATCGGACTTATTGATTACTCACATCACCGTTGCGGCACAGTCCCGGATTCACACCGGGTTCCAGTTGTCTGTTTGTTAATACATCTAATTATAGTTTATACGCCAGGTTTGTCTAGCGTATTACGTAGTCAAATAAACACTAAATATAGAACCTAAAAAACAAACTTACCCGTCAATCGTTCCTCGCGGGCTTTATTTGCCCAAACATCAGCCATTTCATTACTGATATTTCCAACATGTCCACGAACCCAAATAAGTTTGGCGTCGGCCTGTTTATGTAGCCTGCAGACCTCTTTAACGATATCTAGATTCTTGATGTCGCCGTTCTTTTTAGACCAACCATTTGTCTCCCAGCCAATCCCCCATTTTGTTATAACGTTAACCCAAAATTCACTGTCGCTGTAGATTTGACATTGCTCGCCGTTGGCGTCTAGCAAAGCCGACATTATGGCTCGGCCTTCCATCCTTATATTGGTTGATATTGGTTCATGTCCACAAATTGCAAATTCGGTGTCCCTAATAACAGCATAGCCCCCGGGACCTGGATTTGGACTGCAGCTTCCGTCTGTATAATATGTAATCATTACTAACCATTCTACCATTTTCAAGCTTGATATTGCCAAGCTTAAGCGCATAATGGAAATATAAGGACAAATTTCGTCCGGTGGAAAGGAAATACCATGGCCAAAGGCGCTTCAAAACCGAAGAAACAGTTGAAAAAACCTAAAAAAATCAAACTAGAAAAATAGTTATAACAATAAAATATGCGCCCAAGGGCGCATATTTTATCTTAAATCATCTATTGCCACACGTTTTTGTTCGGTCGTGTCCCTGTCTCGTACAGTAACCATTCCATCTTCTAGCGTCTCAAAATCGATGACAATGCAATGTGGCGTACCAATTTCATCCTGGCGTCGGTAGCGCTTTCCAATATTGCCATTGTCGTCCCACATTACTGCTCCGTGCTTTTTCTTTAGCATTTCATAAACTTCACGCGCCTTAGCAACTAGTTCTGGCTTGTTCTTTAATAATGGCGATACAGCATATAAATAAGGTGCAAGTTCAGGTTTTAACTTTAAAACTACACGTTTTTCACCATTAACTTCTTCTTCATGATAAGCGTCAGTAAGAACTGCCAACAACATTCTTCCGAGACCGACTGAGCTCTCGATGACATATGGGATGAACCTGTCGTGCGTTTCATCATCAAAATAACTCAGGTTTTTTCCACTAACTCGTTGATGGTTGCTCAAGTCAAAATCAGTACGATTATGTGTTCCCCACAGCTCTTTGAAACCTTGCGGATATTTGAAATAAATATCATGAGCCGCTGCTGCGTAATGAGCACGTTCTTTTTCGTCATGCTCATGCCACTGTAGATTATTCTCATCAATCCCGATACGTTCAACTAGAAATTTCCAAGCAAAATCACGCCATCGTTCATAAACATCTCCTTGATCAGCAGGACGAATAAAATATTGCATCTCCATCTGTTCCAACTCACGAACTCGGAAAATAAAATCACGTGGCGAAATCTCATTACGAAAAGCTTTGCCAATCTGGGCGATGCCGAATGGTAACTTGGCACGCATTGTCTCGCGAACATTATCAAAATTAGTAAATATTGATCCGGCTGTTTCAGGTCTAAGGTAAGCAACTGAAGAATCATCCTGAACCGGGCCAATCCAGGTCTGCATCATCATATTAAAGAAACGTGGTTCACTAAGGGCATTCCCATCAGGAGACTTAACATCCTTCAATAATTCTTTCAACTCGTTTATATCCGTAGAGTCAGTACCAGCAAGATGGTCGGCGCGGTATCGTTTGCCGTTGACTACATCCTCAACCATTGGGTCGGTAAAACTTGCGACGTGGCCACTTGCTTCCCAAAGTTTTGGATTTTGGATGATTGCACTATCAAGCCCGAAGATATTATCAGACTCGGTTACCATAGCTTTCCACCACTCGGCTTTAAGCTTATTTAAGATTTCAACACCCAATGGTCCGTAGTCCCAAAAGCCAGCCAAGCCACCATAAATTTCGGACGCTTGAAAAATAAATCCGCGACGTTTTGCTAAACTTACAATTTCTTCCATTGATGTATTTTTGTCATTCATAACTGTCGATTATTATACCAGTAAATCAAAATTATATCGCGGCGTGCTGTTGAGAGACAGATAAAATGTCTGATAGTAGTTCTTCAACTCCACCAATTTGAGCAACAATTTTTAACGGTCTTGTAGAAATTATTCTTAGTAATTTGATATGTTCAGATGTCAATTCACCACCTTCGACTGGTCGTAGACCACGCTCGACAACATCATAGCGGTATTGCCCATCTGACAATAATTTTTCGCCGGAAATATCGTGCCACAAGCTAAGTTCATAGCCTAAAATTGCGGAATAATGCAGGTAAAACCAAGTTTTAACTATTTCAATCGGTACTGAATGCGCGTCAAGTCCAGCAAGTGTTTCGGATAAAACATCATACCAATCAGATCCATCAACCATTTCGCTAGCACTAGTAACCAATTTTATGGCTGTATAGGCAAATTGCATACGATCGTAGTCTTCCATAATGTGCCTATAAAATTTAATGAGTCTTGACGACGTCAAAATCCCTAAATCACCTTTACCCTCCCCAATCACAACATCGCAAATCGCAAATAACTCGATACCACCTGACAAACGGCTTTTTTCTCGACGGACTCCCTTTGCCATCACGCTCAATTTTCCCTCAGGAGTAATTAGTTGCAAGACTCTATCTGCCTCACCATAGTTGGTACGACGTAGAACTATCGCTTGTGTTCTGATAGATTTCATAAAAGCACACTTTTTATGGCAATCACGATGTCGTCGGGCACCATTTTGGTTTTATCTAAGATTCTCTTTACGCCATACGGTTCAAAATCCTCGATGTTGAGGTCACTTGCTAAATTTGTACAAATAATTATTGGAATATTACCTGTATCTCCGTAGGACTGAAGCTCGTGCATAAGTGTGAAGGCCGTATTGCCGGTTAATAATATGTCTAAAATAATTGCATCCTGATGAATTTCGTCCAGAGCATGTATTGCCGCCAAGGCGTGTGCCGTGACTGTAGTTTTGATTCCAGCTTTTGAAAGTACACGTTCGTATTGTTCTGCTAGCCACTTATCGTCTTCAACAATTAACACAGAATGTGACATTATAACAAACTCATCTGCCTGGATGCCTGTAGGTCGACATAGAATGTTGACCCGTCATGATGCCTAGTCACCCCTATCTTACCGTTCATGACATCTGCAAATTGACTGGCGATATATAAACCTAAACCACTACTTTGGGGCCTAGCGTAAATAGTAGTTGGGGCACTTGCCAGTCTACCTCCAATTGCATTTAGTGCATCCGATGCCAAGGCCGGTCCAAAGTCACGTACACCAAGCCGTACGGTCTTACCGGAATTAAGAAGACCAATTTTTATCTCAACCGGATTCTCACATTCAGAATAATGCAGAGCGTTTTCGCTAAAGTTCATGATAATTCTTCGCAACAGGTCACGATTTGCGACTAACAGTAATTGTTTTTTGCGAGGTGCAAACCGAACATGACGACCATGTTCCGAAAATAACGGTGTTAATTCATGGACTATATCCTCACATAATTGTTGAGGATTGATTGGTTCAAGGCTAAACATGGCGTCAGTCAGTTTAACTGAACGTGTCAAATCGTTTGTTAGCCTCAGTGCACTTTCGCTAGTCAGACTAATTTGTCTGAGCATCCGTCGTTGCTCTTCTTTTGATGAACTATCATCTTCAAGCATTAACGACAGCTGGCGGATTAATGCTAAGGGCGACTTCAGCTCATGTGCGGCGGCCACGATTGATGGAAGGCCATCAGTAAGTGGCCCATTTAATAACCGTTTGTGCTCCCCTTTTGTTGCACTCATATACTATTTATTGTATCACGAGTGAAGACTGATTTTTTTGCTACTGGTTGAATTTGATAGTCGATACAAGCTTGTCGAAATCGGCTTTGAAGGTATTGGCGTCGGTGCGAATTGTCAAAGTTTTATCACGAATTTTGAAAATTACTGCCGAACCACGAATGTCTTTTGAAAAACTTCCATCTAACCGTGTCCCATTATTGCCGTCAGCAGTTACGCTAGCGGCGGTTAGGTCACCTTTTTTAACAAGATAGTCATAACTTGCGATAGCCTTGTCGTAATCCTTTGATTCAATCAAAACTCTTAGGGCATATTGTTGTAACGAACTTATCGGTGGAACAGAGACAGGATTTAAATATGCCTCATAAGTATCACCGACAGATAAATCTTTATTTACAAATACACTCCAAGTTTTTGGATAATCAAAAGTTACTCGACCATAGTCTGTAGGTCCAACGAATTCACGATTAGGCTCTTTATCACGTTGGAAAAATTTCTCTTCATCTTTGACAGCCTGAGCGTTCTTCGCGTCATTGACTGCAGTTGCTATTTTATTATCAACATTTGTTTTTTGATCGTTATAGCCCATAAAAGACCATATTGCTAAGCCAGTAACTATTGACGTTAATAGTATCGACCCAATCGTGGCTACCATCCAACCATTAACAGAGCCGTTATCACGTGTGTTTCTTATACGATTCATAGCGTCATTATACTTGTGGTTAATCTGTATGTAAAGGGTTGAACCTATATAAATAATAAGCGCCAACCTTTTTTTGTTCATTCATGCCGACAATTTGAAATCCAAAGCTGATTAGATAAATCGGTCTATCAAGATTATTAGTTTCGTTCTGCAGCCAAACTTTTATTTTTTCTATAATACTAGAAGTTGCAAATACGTAGACTACTGTCGTGTCGCTTGGTAAATGTGAAAACCAAAAGTCTACAAATCTAAATGAGATATTTTTATCCCGTAATGACAGCAACTTAGAAATAATTATTAGAATTGGATTTATTTCGTAGCCGACAGACTTAGAACCTAGCTTTGACGACTCGCGAAGTACTACTCCATCCCCGCTACCAATATCAACTAGAACGTCAGATCTTGAAATCGGATAGAGTTCTGTTAGTGCCTTACGGATATACTTTCTTTGACTCGGCACATAAGGAGCACCACGTAAAACAATAAAACCAAAAACAAATAAGATTATCGCTGCGACTAGCCAAACGAAAATCATCTATTCTCCGCTACTAAACTTCTTTTTTACTATCTTTATTTCGTTTTTTAATGAAGTTAAGTCTTTCTCAATTTCGAAAGCCAATTTTTCAGCTTGCTTGAACTTGTCCAAAGCTGCCTCGAGCTCGAATTCATCACTATCAAACCACGAAACCATTTTTGCGAGTTCATTTGTTTTTTCTTGGATTGATTTATTTGTTGCTGACATTTTTTACCTCTGCTTCTAGTATAACTTTATATGTTTCAATCTCAATCATTGAACCGACATTCATTTTCCCTCTTAATAGAGCATAACCCCTGGCTAAAACTCGGTTTGGATCGAGTTGCGCCAAAATATTTTTGAGGTTTAAAACTACGGTTTTTTTATCATCAAAAGCAATTTCTATCTTCTCTATTACTGATTGTAAAATGGAATCAACCGATTGTTTTTGCTGGTCAATTAGCGAATTTATCCTAGGCAAAAGTAGACCAACTTGCGAATTCACGGATCGTATAATCTCATTTCTATCCGGCACTAAAATTTGAGCAGCGTTGCTGGGTGTCGCAGCCCTAACATCAGCTGCTAAATCTGCTAGACTTTCATCAGTCTCATGACCGACGCCAACCAAAGTTGGTACGCGACTACCGGCGATTGCCCTGACTAACGGTTCGTCATTGAAAGCCGACAAATCATCTGCACTACCGCCACCGCGAATTATAACCATCACTTCAGGAATAGGTTCAAGTTGATTAAAGTATTCAATGGCTTTAATAATCTGATCTGGCGCACCAGCACCCTGCACCTGAACTTGTGCGACTTCGACATTTATTCCACCCCAGCGGTCATTTAATATTTTTATAAAGTCAGCATAACCTGCCGCCTGTGTACTACTGATAACAGCGACTCGCTCAGGAAATCTAGGCAACTGCCGTTTACGGTCTAGCGCAAATAGCCCCTCAGATTCCAATTTTGCCTTTAATATTTCAAAGCTTTTTTTCAAAGATCCTTCTCCGCTTGGACGGACCGCTTTGACAGTCAAACTAAATTTGCCCCATTGGGTTAGTTTTGGTGAGGCGGTTACGATGACTTTCATGCCGTCTTCGATTGGCACTCTTAGTTGCCAGACTGTCATAAAACAACCGATACTACCACTTTTGTCTTTGATGTCGAAAAATACAAATTTTTCTTGATTTATTTTAAAAGACGATACTTCTCCCTCGACCTCAACTGTCGGGTAAGCATACTCGAAAGTCTGATTAACAACAGCGATAAAATCGCTGACACTAAAGATTGGTTGGGGTGTTGATTTTTCCATACTTGTTAATCGTTAGTTGATAAAAAATGTAACCAAATAGTACAGTACAAGCGAATAATGTTACCCTTGCTAGTAGTGTACCGGCAATCGCTGCCCCCGCTGGCACTCCGGCAGACACCATAAAGGCAATCATAATTGCCTCGTATACACCAGATCCTCCTGGCGTGGCTGCAAATATCGCTGTAAATGAAGATATTCCGTATGCGATAAACAGTACAGCCGGGTTAACCCAAAAGCCTAGCGCCAAAAACGCAATCTCTATCAACGCAACATCCAAGATATTTCCTAGGACTCCCCACATTAGAGGTTTCAATAAAATCTTTTTATCATTTCGAATTTCTGCATAATCTTGGTGTAAATCTATAAAGAATTTCTCAACAGACTCGCCGTTCAGGATTTGTTTTTTCTTACCACGAGTTATTTTAGACATAAATTTATTAGTAGTTTTTGTTATCCATTTGGCGATGACAATAATTCTGGACCTATTGCCAATGATATAAATTAACAATGCCGTCGCAGCAATGGCCGCCACGATAAACGAACCACTAATTATAATCAAAGTACGATCAACCCCTCGGTCAAATACCAATGCAATTACCGAGAATAGAATCAACGCAACAAAACTAGTAAACATCATTGCGTATCTAATTATTTGCGCCATTGTCGCCCTACCTGCGCTAACCCCATGACGGCTTAACATCCAACCAAGGTACGAAAAGCCAGCGAAACTTGGTACGGGTATTATATGGTTAACAAAATTCAATTCCAAGGCAATCCTTGTCATCTCCCAGCGATTCATCGAGCCAAGATTACCTTTGGCGCGCAAATACGAAAACATAACTTCGCCAACAGCGTAATAACTAAAGAATTGAACCGGTATAATTAAGAAAAATATCCGTAGGTCTACCCTACCAAGTAACTCCCATGCTTGGATTAATTGATTCCTACCGAAGAAAATAGCTAGCGCCAGTAAAATAATCGTGATTATATTAATCCAAGAACGTAATTTCATAACTTACCACCAATTATATCACTCAAAAGGCTCTGACAAAGTATAATAGGCACATGTATATAACAATTTTAGGTCGACAGCCTGCCCTAGGTATCGCCGAACTCGAAAAAGTATTCGGTTCAAAATCTATTTCAGTGCTTTCCGATATGGCAGCATTGATAGATACCGACGATTTAGACATCCAACACCTTGGAGGATCACCCAAGGCCGGCAAAGTCGTCGAGCAATTACAAAAGTCCGATTGGCATAAAGTGAGTCAAAGAATAGTTCAGCTATATAGTAGTAAATGGTCTAATTTTGAAGGCAAGATTACTCTTGGAATTAGTGCGTACGGATTCAAAGTTGACGCTCGTGAAGTTCAAAAGTCTGGCATAATCTTGAAACAAAAGCTAAAAAAGTCTGGCGTTAGTCTGCGTTTAATCCCCAATTCCGATTCCGCACTAAATAGTGCCGTTAGTCACCACAATAAACTTGGTTTGTCTGATAACAAGGTTGAGTTATTAGTTGTTTGCGCAAAAGACGGCACAGTCTATCTCGCTGAAAGTACTGGCTCACAAAATATCACGGCCTACGCTCGTCGTGACCAAGAGCGTCCGAAACGTGACGCTTTTGTTGGGATGTTACCTCCAAAGTTAGCCCAAATTATGATTAATCTGGCCTGCGGCCAGATGGTAGATAGTAGTTGGTATATGGTAGATGGAAAGAAATCTCAAATTCTTAACCCTGTTTCTGATACCCTACCATCTACTACCTACAAACTACCACCTACCATACTCGATCCATTCTGTGGAACTGGCGTAATTTTACAGGAAGCGGCGCTAATGAATTACTCTGTTTATGGCACTGACCTGTCCGAGAAAATGATTCGCTATAGCCGCGACAACTTGAATTGGCTGGCTGACAGTCATCATGTTAACTTCGACTGGTATTTATATGAGGGTGACGCTACATCGACCAAATGGCGAGAACCAATTGATGCCGTCGTAAGTGAAACTTACTTAGGTCAACCCTTTAGCGCCCCGCCATCACCAGCCAAGTTGGAAGAGGTAAAACAAAATTGCGACCACATCACAAGCGAATTTTTGAAAAATCTAGGAAAACAAATAAAACCTGGTACTCCGCTATGTATTGCTGTACCCGCCTGGCGCGATAAAGGCGGTCGATTCACACATTTACCTCTTATATCTACGATAGCCAGACTTGGTTATAAACCTTATGAATTTAAGAATATTTCCCAAAACGATTTGTTGTATTTCCGAGAAAACCAGGTAGTTGCCCGAGAATTACTCGTTTTGACACGTGTCTAACACTTGACTCTACCCCATATTTTTGCTAAAATCGATAAGATTCTGTTATAAAAGTTCAAGGAGTTATAAATGTCACACGTCAAAGCGGGCGGAACGTCCAAAAATATTCATAATAATGCCGGTCAACGACTTGGTGTTAAGCGCTTTGGCGGTCAAAAAGTCCGAACTGGCGAAGTATTGGTCCGACAAACTGGCTCCAATAAAATTTCCGGTCCAGGCACATTTATCAGTGGTGACTACACTATTCATGCCGCTATTGACGGTATCGTTAGCTATAAAAAAGTTAAAAAAGGTCACTTTACTGGAAAAACAGTTCCTCGTACCCAGGTATTAGTCACTGAATAAATCTACTATGATAAACAAAATAGAGCGTAATGCGCTCTATTTTTAGGTTCAATCAACTACTACAAGCCCATCTACTCGTTCTCTTTCACAGGTAACATCCCTAGATGGAATTTGACTCGCTCGACTACATCACCGATAACAACTTGTGATTTAACCAGGTAGTCATTAACACCTAGTGATTCGGCTCGTTCTTTATCTTTTGGTTGGCTTAGTGCGGTTAACATAATGATTCGAATGTCCTTCGTCTCCGGGGTGTTGCGCAAGATATCCAAGACATCAAAACCACTGATTTTGGGCATCATCGCGTCGAGTAAAATCAAATCAGGTTTGTAATCAAGCGCCGCTGATAAAGCTTGCTCGCCATTGTTTACTTCACGAGTGTCAAAACCCTCCATCTGTAAACGTGATTTATACACGCCCGATAGCGCTGCGTCGTCTTCTACTAGTAAAATTTTTTTCTTTGTATCCATATTACCTCCATATTACTAGCCAGTGTAAAAAAACACAAGCTCTATAACCCTAGTAATTTCTTCGCTGTATCTAGCTGTGGGTCAACACCCTTATTAATATTATCTTGGGTTAATTCTACGGTCACATCAGGTGTAATACCGTCTTTTGTAATGTTCTTGCCATTAGGTGTGTACCACCTAGCAACGGTCACCTTCAATTGAGATCCGACCTCTAATGGAATCAATTCCTGGACACTGCCCTTACCAAATGTTTTCTCGCCAACTAATTTGGCGATTTTGTAATCCTGCAAAGCACCAGATACTATTTCGCTAGCACTAGCGGTGGCAGCATTTACTATAACTACTGTCGGTTTACCCGCTAAGATAGCGTTATCACCCGTTTGCACCGTTGTCTTGATTATTGCGCCAGTTCGTTCCGTAACAACAACTTTGTTACTCAACCAAAGACCAGCTACATCCCGGGCCGCATCGACATAACCGCCACCGTTGCCTCTTAGGTCTAAAATGATCGACTTAACACCCTGTTTCACAAAGCTCTGAGCCGCAGCCCTGGATAAATCACCCGTTTCTGAATCAAACCGACTAATCGTCAAAATCCCAACACCACCAACAACCGAGCTTTCAACACTTGGGTTGTTGATGATGTCACGCGTAATCGTATAAGTTTTTACTTCGCTATTGCGCTCAATCGTTAATTTGACAGTTGTGCCAGCATCGCCCCGAATTAATCCGACGGTTTTATCAACGGTCCAACCACTTGTAGATTGGTCATTGACGTTAAGAATAGTATCGTTCGCAGCTAAACCAGCTTTTTCGGCAGGATTATTTGGTAAAGTTCTAATAATCGTAATCTTGTCATTTTTTATGCCTATCTCGGCACCAATTCCGCCACCGATATTTCCAGACAGACTGTTGTTATAATCAGTCGCCTCTTGTGGTGTCATATATAACGTATAAGTATCGCCTGCGGCGTCCACGAGCCCTTTATTGGCGCCTTGGATTAGTTTTGTGGTATCTAGCTTGCCGTCAAAATTTGCAGCCAATTTATTGTAGGTATCCTGCAAAGAGCTAAGGTCGATGTTGCCGGAATGCGCGTTATAGCCAAACACCGGTCCGATAGCGGCCTCAATTTGATAATGATAAAGTCCCGCAACGTATCCTAATACTATGGCAACCGCAATAATAATTAGCCATAGATTAGCTGAGATATGTTTTTTCGCTCGACGATGTTTAATTACGTGCTCGGCTGCTTTTGTGTCTTCGTGTGCCACTGTAGTCCCCTATCAACTTCGTTTTTATCATATATAAGTATAGCGCATTACACTTAAATAATGCGCTTATTCTTACCGATTTTTTTGATTACTAGGCTGGTGGGAACCTTAGGAATACGACTCCGCCGGTACCGATATCCATTGTGCTGTATTCACCAGTGCCATAGAAGTTGTATTGGCTAACATGTACCGTTCCGCCATTAACTGATTCTACAATCATCAGATGCCCTATCGGTGAGAAGTTGCCGGATTGAGGCAATACAACGGCATCACCAGGCTGTGGGCTATAAACCCTACTGGCACCACTATAGGCAGGTGCACTCCAAACCCATTCATATGCATTACCGCTGCCACTAAAATTACCGACATAACGTCCGAAGCGGTTCGCTAGTGCCCAAGCTACATAACTGACACATTCTCGGTTATATAATCCCCATGGATCTATGCCACTATCTTGAGGCCCACAATATGGGTATCCGCCGCTACAACCTTGGTTGCCGCTCCAATTAGAGTAACGGAAGTCGCCGCTAACACCTGAGTTTACACCACTGCCACTATTCAGCAAGCTTTGGTAGTAAGATCTTTGTTGAGCTGAAATATCAGCCAATTTTTGGTTATTTGAAGCTACTAATTGCTGATAGGCCGCTTCCTGACCTTGAGTTTGGTTAAGTAAATCTTGTTGTTGCTGTTGTTTGGCGACCAGACTAGCTTTTTGGGCTTTTTGTTCGTCTAAAACAGTTTTTACGTCTGCTTGTTGTTTAACCAGCTGTGTTTTCAGGTTTTTAATCTGTGAAATTGTGCTAGTTAGTTGATTGCGCACCGAAGATCGGAACTCTTGTTTGTCTAGGTATTCACTGATGTTATTACTACTGGCTAGCATTTCAATTGGCGTTATCTTGTCGTCAACATACATATTAGCAATCGTCTGACCGAGTGCGTCTTGATTATCCTTGATTTTCTTTTCGGTCTCAGCAATCTGGGCGACTAATTTATCGTATTTTGCTTGACTTAAATCGACTTGAGCTTGAATAGCAGCCGCTTGGTTCTGTAGTTCAGACAGAGCTGACTGCAGTGTTTTTGCTTGAGCGTTCAGTTTTGCAGCTTCGGCATTATAGGCATCTATTTGTTGCTGAAGTGCATTTATCTGGTCATCATAACGATCAGCAAAAGCCCTTTGTGTGATTTGTAATGGTACGGCTACCATTATTAGGACACTGCAAAATACCAGAAGTAACTTCGTCGATAAAGAGATTGAAGCTGGTGTGGTGGTACTCAGTTTCATAGCAAACAACATTTTACCATAAGCGTAACAGTACTGTCAACTGATAATAACACTACGGTTTCAGATACCTTCGGGTCGCAAGTGTTGATGAGATAATTCCAATAACAGCTCCTATAAATATCATAGATAACAACACGACTGCCAGATAAAGTGTGACAAGATTGATTGTTGGCTGGGCATTAATTTCATAGCTAAGAAGAGTTTTAGCTGAACCATATAGAGCCCAAAGACCAATTCCGGTTGCAACAAAAGCGGCAATAAATCCATAGATTATCGCCTCGACTAGGAATGGACCGCGGATAAACGACTGGTCAGCACCAATTAATTTCATCATTTGAATCTCTTCCTTGCGGTTAAAAATCGCCATACGAATTGTATTAAAAATAATCAAGGCAGAGATTATAACAAATATAAACCCTGCAATTAAGCCGACAGTTTGAGCAAAATTAACCGCACGACCAATTGATTGGATTGTGTTGCGACGTTCGCCAGCAAATGATGGTTTGTAGTCTGGGTTCAGGCGGTCCTTCAGCAGAGTGTTGGTATCAACAAATTTCTGCAATTGCGACGTATCGTTAATATCCCTAACAACAACCCGCAGTGCAGCTGGATTTTTGTTCGTTGCTTCGTTTAGCGCCGCCAAAGCGCTAGCATCTGTACTGTTATCTTTGGCAAACTGCGTCCTTGCACATTCAGCACTACAGTAAGTGACGGATTTAACTGAAGAAAGCTTTAATAGTTCTGACTTCAATTGGTTGCCGACTTCGTTGGTGGTATCAGTTTTTAAATAGATAGACATATCAACTTTATCGCGAAGATTACCAATTGTATCAGTCAAAATATTTTGAGTCACGAACGCCGTGAATATTATCAACAACGTAATTGTCATAACTGCTGTTGCAGCCACCGACAACCATGAATTCCTAATAAAACTGTCGATTCCGTATCTTATAACCCTGGCGAAGGTCAGCATTTTTCGACGGTTTCGTTTTTGGTTTGAAAATGATTTTGAATCTAGTTTTTTCTTGGCGCTCATTGTCTGTAACTCCCTACAGCCTGGTCGCCAGAAATTTTTCCATGGTCCAAAGTAATAACGCGTCTTTTCAGTTTATTAACAATCTCGGCATTGTGAGTTGTTAGCAAAACGGTCGTGCCGTATTTGTTAATCTTTTCCAGCAACCTAATAATGTCCCAGCTGTGACGAGGGTCTAAGTTTCCAGTCGGTTCATCAGCAATCAAAATCTTTGGTTGTCGAACGACTGCCCTAGCAATCGCAACACGTTGGCGTTCGCCACCAGACAATTGATGAGGGAACATCTTTTCTTTACCAGTCAAACCAACTAGTTCAATGACTTTTGGAACGGTGCTTTTTATTTCTCGACGAGTCATGCCGGCAATTTCCAAGGCAAAAGCTACATTCTCAAAAACAGTTCGTTGAGGTAATAATTTGAAATCCTGAAACACTACACCGATTTTTCGACGCAGCATTGGGATGTGGCTATCTTTTAAAGTATCATAATCAATTCCACCAACAACAATCTTGCCACTGGTCGGTTTTTCTTCGCGTGTTAAAAGTTTAAATAATGTCGATTTGCCAGCCCCACTGGTTCCGACAAGGATTACAAATTCGCGTGGTTCGATAAACAAACTGACTCGGTCCAACGCTGGACTGAAGTCTTTACTATACGATTTAGTAACCCTATCAAGCAGTATCATTCTTCGTCCAATTATACCATAAGTGATACGCTGAAAATTGAATTTATTCGGATTGATTACGCTCTAGATACGACTCGATGAAACCATCAATTTTTCCATCCAGCACGCTTTGTGCATCGTGCTCTTCATACTTTGTTCTGGTATCTTTGACCATAGTGTATGGATGTAGAACATAGTTTCGGATTTGCGAACCCCAGTTGGCTGACTCACCGGCTTGTAAATCGGTAATACTAGCCGCGTGTTGCATTAGCTGAAGTTGTGTTAATTTTGAACGTAAAATTTTCATAGCCATTTCACGGTTTTGTAACTGTGAGCGTTCGTTTTGAATAGCCACGACGATTCCAGTCGGAAGATGAGTCACACGTACTGCACTATCGGTAGTATTAACTGATTGGCCGCCATGGCCGCCAGCTCGATAGACGTCAATTTTCAAATCCTTGTCGTCAATTTGCACCTCATCTGGTGAATCAATCTGTGGCAGAACTTCGACTAATGCGAAACTGGTTTGGCGTAAATTATCGCTATTGAATGGGCTCAGTCTAACTAGTCTATGTACGCCGTTTTCACTTTGGAGTTTGCCGTAAACATAGGCTCCGACGACTTCAATAACGCTGGACTTGATACCCGCTTCTTCGCCAGATGAACGTTCGATGATAGATGCTTTCATCCCCGACCGCTCAGCCCAACGCAAATACATGCGCTCTAACATTTCGGTCCAATCCTGAGCATCAGTACCACCAACACCAGCGCTTAGTCGCAGAATTGCATTGTGGTCATCATATTTACCGTGGAATAATAATTCTTTCCGCCTAATTGCAAATTCATTCTCAAGAGCTGTAATTTGCTGTTCGAACTCTTTTTCCATGGAACTGTCACCCATTTCAATCAACTCGACGATATCATTAACTTGGGCCCGCAGAGTTACCCAAGGATCCACGATAGCGTTCAATGCCGCAAGTTGTTTGGATTTTTCCTGAGCGGAAATTGGGTTATTCCAGATTTCTGATTTAGCGAGCTCGGCTTCAAGTTTTTCAATGATGGCTTTTTTTTGAACAATTTCCAAACGTAAAAAAGCCTCGTCAATCTGTGACGCTAGATTTTTAATTCTTTTTAACAAGGGTTGCATGATTAGTACCATTATAACAGCCCGCGAGTATTCATGATAAAATACGAAATATATGCGTATTGGTGTATTTGATTCTGGTATAGGTGGCGAAGCAATCGCAAATACTATTAGGACGATGCTGCCCCAGGCTGAGGTAGTTTCTGTCAATGATCACAAAAATGTACCCTACGGTAACCGAGAACCTAAGGACATAATAAATCTTACGAATCTTGCAATTCAGCCACTGATTAGTACTGACTGTGACGTTATTGTAGTCGCTTGCAACACCTCAACAACCGTCGCAATCGCATCACTTCGCCTTGCCTACCCAAATCAAAATTTTGTTGGAATTGAACCAATGATAAAGCCCGCATCCCAAATGACAAAAACAGGTAACATCGCAGTCTGTGCAACAACTCGGACTCTTGAAAGTGACAGATACCAGGAACTTAAAAACACGTGGGCTAAAAATATTAAAGTTATTGAGCCTGACTGCAGTAATTGGGCTGGTCTTATCGAGCAAGGAGAATCAGATAAAATTGATATAAAATCCTTTATCACTAATTTATCATTAAAAAATGTCGATGTTATTGTCCTTGGTTGCACACATTTTCATTGGCTAAAACAAAAAATTACTGACGTGGCTCCGGGTATCACAATTCTAGAGCCATCAGATTCAATTGTCGAAAGAATAAAGAGTTTAGTTGAACCTATAACTTGTTAACCGCATCCGTAAACTGCTCGCCACGATCCGAATAGTTTTTGAACATTCCAAAACTCGCACAAGCTGGGCTGAGTAGCACCACCCCACCGGGCTTTACTAGCTGTTTAGCGCTCTTAACAACATCTGGCATTGATGGTTGTAACAAGGTTTCATAATCATGAAAATCTGCGACTAGGCAAGATTTTGCAATATTTTCAGCTTCTTGACCGATTATAATCGCCCTAACATCACGCTTTGCCAGTTCAACTCCAAGTTCAGCAAAATCAGAACCCTTTGAAGAGCCACCTAGAATCACAACGACTGGTTGACTAAAAGAGTTTAACGCAGCAATCGTAGAGTTCGGCGTCGTTGCGATACTGTCATCGTAATACTTTATACCGTCTAATTCTCTTACTAGTTGAAGTCTATGTGGCAAACCTTTAAATCCGCCCAATCCTGATTCGATAACAGAGTTGTTTTGTGTATATAACCAAGCCACATCGATCGCCGCACAAGCGTTGTCAATATTGTGCTTGCCAATAATCTGTAAGGTGCTAACTGAACAAATTTTTTGTTCACCATAATAGAAGTACTCGTCTTCAATATGGGCTGAAGTGGCATCTTTATAGCCGATTAATCCCGCTGCTGAACTCTCGGCAATGCCCTTGGAATATTGGTTAGTATTATTATAAACTAGCCAGTCCTGGTTGCTTTGATACTTGGTGATATTAGCCTTTGCGCCAACATATTCAAACATATTATCGTGCACATCCAGGTGTTCTTGCTCTATATACAGTACTACTGCGACATGTGGTGAATATTCTAGATCCCATAGTTGAAAACTTGAAAGTTCATAAACGACTACGTCTTCTGGCTTTATTTGATCAACAATCTCGATTGCTGGCTTACCGATATTACCGACTAACCAAACAGTTTTTCCGGCAGACTCTAAAATACCAGCGATAAGGCTGGCAGTTGTCCCCTTACCCTTAGAACCCGTTACTCCGATAACCTGACATGGACACTTCGCAAAAAATTCATTTGTCGCTGACCATATTTTGCCATTGGTTTTTATCTTTCGAGGCGCCAGACCAGCGGTACGGACTACTAAATCAAAGTCTTGCAATCTCTCAAATGCATCATCGCCAATAATAGTCGCAATACCTAACGGCAAAATACGCTCTGGTTGTTTTTGATCGGCTATTGTAATCTCGTTTGAAGGATCTGCTGAAAAATAGCGGTAGTTTGATTCGCCTTCTACACCATAACCTGCAATTGCAATCTTCATAAGCTTATTCTAGCGTGGTTCGAACAATGTTGCTACTTTATCGTTCAAATCAACAATTTCTTGTTTCTCGCCACTACTGACAGCCGCAAGCACCCATTTATCTTCAGCAATAAAATTACGAGCCGTTTCAACCATACGCTCGATAGTAACATTTTCAATCATTTCGGGAACCTTGGCGTAATCTTTAATAAAACCATCAGCAAAATATCGTCCGGTATAGAAACTGCTGATTTGCGAAACTGTTTGTGCGCCCATCTGATAGCGTCCAAGTGCGAAAGACTTGGCGGCTTCGACTTCAGTTTCGCTAATTTTTCCATTCAAAACATGTTTTATTTCGCGGGTTATAATATCAAATAACTCCGGTGCAGCCTCGTGATTTACTTGACCAGTGATATCCCAGCCACTGTCATAAAAACCGACGTCAGCATAGGAATTAATGTTATAAGCCAAACCTTTTTTACGAGCAGCCCCAAAAATGCGAGAATGCATTGTACCTGTTAGGATATGGTTTAGATAATGCATTGCATCTAGCTCTTCATCACTTAATTCGCGGGTTAAAGCCATAAATATACCAAACGTCAGGTTTGTAGCATCTTTACGTCGAACTATACTTGGATTTGCTTTGGTCAAAATATCCCTAGGCACTTCAAACCGTTCACCTGCGGGCAGTTGAAAATCCTCGATTTGTCGCCGAATTTCAGTTTTACGACCCTCCATTTTACCGGCAATAACAAAACGCATATTGTGAGTTGTATGAGTTCGGCGGTGGTGTTCACGAACATCTGAAAGCGACACGTTACCGATGGTCGGCAGAGATTGTCGGTATGTCAAAACATCTTCACCTAACAGTTGCTGTACTCTTGGCCACAAAATTCTTTGATGATCATTTAAATAATTCGTAAGCTCACTTCGAACGTTGCCCTTCTCGGCATCCAGCTCGTCGTTGTTGAACTTCGGCTGGCAAATCGCTATCTTCTGCAAGTTTAGTATTCTATCCCACTCAAAGTCGGCACAGTCAGCCTCGTATACCATCGACATATCACTTGTATAAGCGTTACGATAAGCACCATTCTTCGTAAATTCGAACTCGAACTGCTCGGTAGAAAACCGCGCATTAGCACCAAATGCCATGTGCTCCATAATATGAGCTACTTGTTCGATATCTTTGGATTTAGCATAGCGATTACCAGCCCTAAAGTGAAACTGCATACTCACTGTTGTAGCGCCTGGAACGTCGATTAATAGACCCCTGGCACCGTTTTTTAGTCTTATTTCTTCTACGGTATGATTCATACTGACCTATTTTCGATTCTTTTTACGATTTTGACGCTCGTGCTTCTTTTTCTTGCGCGTCTCATTTTTTTTTTGGTTAGCTTGGTGGACTAATTCGGCTTTTTTAACTTTAAAATCGCTATCGCGATTTAGCTCACCATCCGTAACCTCGTTAACACCTCTTTCAACTGCACTTTCAGCCAATTTAGTCAGTTCAGTCTGATATTCTTCCTGAGATTTAGCAACAACGTCGGTCTTATGTACATGCATAATTGCCCGCAAAACTTCATCTCGTAAAGTTGCCTGAAGACTATCGAACAAGTTTTGTGATTCACTTCGGTATTCAACTAACGGATCACGTTGACCGACACTACGCCAGTGAATTCCCTCACGTAAATGTTGCATATTCTCAAGATGTTGCATCCAAAGTGTGTCTAGAACCTGCAGATAGACTTCTCGTTCGACTTTTCGAATGATTTCTACACCAAGTTCTTCTTCTTTTTCTGTATAGAACTTTTTAACTTCAGCCAATGCTTTTTCGAAACGAGTTTTATCCTTCTTCTCATCACCAAAGACAATAATTTTCTTTGTATCCATCGGAATGATGGCTTCGAAATCGTTAACGTAGTCCTTGTTGTTTTTAGATGGAATAGTGGTCAATGAGTGAATTTCAGAGTCAATTAATCGTTCAATTTCGGGTTTGATATCATCGCCTTCTAGAATCTTACGTCGCATCGTATAAACTACGCGACGATGTCGATTGATAACGTTGTCATACTGAACGACATTTTTACGAGTATCAAAGTTAAAGCCTTCAACGCGCTTTTGAGCAGCTTCCAAGGTTTTTGAAACCGCTTTGTTCTGAATTGGCGTATCTTCACCAACACCTAGTCTATCCATCAAACCTGCGATTCGGTCACCTTGAAATATACGCATCAAGTCATCTTCGGTCGAAACGTAGAATTGTGTTTCACCAGGATCACCTTGTCGTCCACCACGTCCACGTAGCTGGTTATCAATACGCCTGGATTCGTGTCGTTCTGAACCAATCACTACCAATCCGCCAAGTTCAACTACGCCTGGAGCAAGTTTAATATCGGTACCACGTCCGGCAATGTTGGTAGCCAGGGTAATCGCACCTTTTTCACCGGCTTTTTCAATAATCGCAGCTTCACGTTCGTTATTTTTAGCATTCAGCAGTTCATAGGGCACTTTGGCTTTATCTAACCATGATGCAATCAATTCATTTTTCGCAATTGATGCTGAACCAATCAAGACTGGGCGACCTTGCCTATGATATTCGGCAATTGATTCTGCGACAGCTTTGAGTTTGGCTCGCTCTGTTTTATAGATAAGATCTTGCTTATCAAGACGAATCAACGGCATATTTGATGGTATTTGAATTACATCCAGACTATAAATTTGCTGGAATTCTTCAGCTTCAGTGAAAGCTGTACCAGTCATACCAGACAGTTTTTTATAGAGGCGGAAGTAGTTTTGGAAAGAAATCGTAGCCAAAGTCATACTCTCTTGCAAGACTGGAACACCTTCTTTGGCTTCGATGGCCTGATGCAGACCTTCATTATAGCGACGACCTTGCATCAAACGACCGGTAAATTCATCGACGATTATGACTTCGCCATCTTTAGTAACAACATAGTCCTTATCACGCTTAAACAGAGCTTGCGCACGCAAAGCTTGGTCTATATGATAAACCGGACGAACATTATCGGGACTATATAGATTCTTTATACCAAGCATTTTCTGAACTTTTTCCGTACCAATGTCACTAAGTGCTACTGTTCGGTGTTTCTCATCCATAATGTAATCAGCCGGCACTAACTTGGCAGCAATTTTTGCGAATTGGTAATAGCTGTCAGGATTCTCGGCTGCCGGAGCGCTAATAATCAGAGGCGTTCGGGCTTCATCAATCAAAATACTGTCTACCTCATCCACAATCGCAAAGTTTAAATCGCGTTGTCGTAGTAAGTCGACTTCATTAACCATGTTGTCGCGCAGATAATCGAAACCAAACTCGTTGTTAGTGCCATAGGTTACGTCTGCCGCATAGGCTTCCTTGCGGGTAACTGGTCGGAGTTTTTTTAATCGCTCATCGCTGTGATGTTCATTGTCAAAATCTGGATCATAAATAAATGAAGCGTCGTTAATAATAACACCTGTAGATATGCCTAAGAAATGATAAATTCCACCCATCCAACTGGCATCACGTTGCGCAAGGTAGTCGTTCACAGTAACGACATGAACCCCTTTTCCTTCCAGTGCATTCAAATAGACCGGTAGCGTGGCAACAAGTGTTTTTCCTTCACCAGTTTTCATCTCGGCAACGTTTCCGTCATGCAAAGCCATACCACCGATTAACTGAACGTCGAAATGACGCATACCTAGTACTCGGCTGCTTACTTCACGAACCAAAGCGAAAGCATCAGGCAAAATTATATCAAGGGTCGTGCCTTTTTTATGAAGGCGTTTTTTTAGAACTTCTGTCTGTTTTTTAAGTTCTGGCTTGGTCATTTTCTGATATTTATCAGATAGAATATTGATTGAACCGACCTTTTTTTGTAGGCCTTTTAGTAGACGAGCTTGGGGGTCGCCGAAAATCTTGGTCAGAACCTTTGTCTTACTTACCATAACAAAAAACTGTTGCTCCTATCCCTACCCATAAAATTCTAAAGTGAAATACTGCGATATATTATAAGGCTACAGGTGTATTTGCACAAGATATAAATCGCTATAATTCGCGCTCAAAACTCTTTTTGAACCTGCTCAAAATGCGACGCCTACCAATATGCCCGATATTTGCCTGTTTGTAGTCCTGTAATTGGGTTCTAATTTTTGCCTCCACAATATCTATTACCGCAAATACGTTGGAAGTTGAGTCTTTGGCAGTTATTAATTTACCGGGTAAATGCAGGTTCACCTCGGCCTCATATTTATTGCCATGAT
>Ga0209748_1000137_pt1 | contig 45203 bp, 34 predicted proteins | sample BarGraIncu00421A_FD_185490 | JGI IMG/M metagenome (GOLD analysis project Ga0209748, IMG submission 185490) | Arctic peat soil microbial communities from Barrow, Alaska - Barrow Graham LP Incubations 004-21A (SPAdes) (version 2) | ecosystem: Environmental > Terrestrial > Soil > Wetlands > Peat... | reverse complement strand
TGGAGCTATTAATGATAAACTCTTGTTTAATGGTATGGTAAATCTATATAAGTATACTCTTTCCAAATATGATTATGCATGGAATAAGTCGGCATGGGATGGGAAGCTAGGTTTAAAATATAACCTAAGAGATAAAATTATTGCAGGTATGGAAATATCGGTTCAGGGCATGCGCAGACTGATAGTAAATGGAGAAAACTATTCTACTACTACGGTTCTTCCCCTCAATAATCCTGCTGAAAAAATTCCGATGCCTGCACATTTCAATCTAAATCTCAGCGCTGAATATCGTTATTCCAAGATACTCTCAATCTGGACAAAACTTAATAATATCTCATATAATCGCTATTATGAATGGGCCTATTACCCATCACAGAGTTTCCTGTTTATGCTTGGGTTTACGTATAGTTTATAACCAACAAACCAGGCAACATTTTAGTGTTAATTTCTTAATGAAAAATGTGCATTATTTTTAACATTTTTTTAAGGAAAAACAATTTAAAATCCGTATCTTTGTCAAGATAATTAATAATCATAATATCAATAATTTATGTTAGGTAAAGTGATGTTGATTCTGAAGGCTGAAAACAATGAAAAAGATATCCTGATTTCATTAACAAAAAAAGTAAGTTTGATATCATTAAACAGGAGTCAAATGGGATGAGTCTCCTTATTAACTTTTTGGGCTGATCAGTTATAATTGATAATAAAATAGGTTGACTTAATAATGGATGAATAATGAGCGAGAAAGAAAAAAAATTGCAGGACAGTATAGATTATTCAGCAGATAATATTCAGGTTCTGGAAGGTCTTGAGGCAGTAAGGAAAAGACCTGCAATGTATATAGGCGACATTGGTATAAAAGGGTTACATCATCTTGTGTATGAGGTTATTGATAATTCTATTGATGAAGCAATTACAGGGTATTGTACTAAAATAGAAGTTGTTATTCTTGAAGATGGCTCCGTAAACGTCACCGATGACGGAAGAGGTATTCCCACGGGTATAATGGAAAAAGAACAGAAATCTGCGCTTGAAGTTGTTATGACTGTTTTACATGCAGGAGGCAAATTTGATAAAGATTCTTACAAAGTATCAGGCGGTCTTCACGGCGTTGGTGTATCCTGTGTAAATGCACTCTCAGCTCATCTCTCAGCTGTTATTATGAGGGAAGGTAAGATTTACAAACAGGAATATGAAAAAGGCAAACCTGTTACAGAGGTAGAGGTTATCGGCAAGTCAGATAAATCAGGAACTTCCGTGACCTTTAAACCTGACAGCACCATATTCCAGACAACTGAATTCAACTTTGAGATACTATCAGCACGTCTTCGTGAACTGGCATTCCTTAATAAAGGGATACTTCTCACGATAAAAGATATGAGAGAGCTCATTGATGACGGCAATGGTGGAATTCCTCGTTATGAAGAATTCCGTTCTGAGCTGGGACTGAAGGAATTTGTTGAATATCTTGATGCTAACAGGGAAAGACTAATTGAAAAAATTATTCATATAACTTATGATAAGACCGAGATCCCTGTTGAAATTGCCCTGCAGTACAATAACTCATTCTCGGAGAATGTCCATTCATACGTGAATAATATTAATACTATTGAAGGGGGTACGCATCTTGCCGGGTTCAGAAGAGGGTTAACACGTACACTCAAAAAATATGCTGAAGATTCTGGCGCCACCTCTAAGCTTAAATTTGATATCAATGGAGATGATTTCCGAGAAGGACTTACTGCTATCATTTCTGTTAAAGTTGCGGAACCTCAGTTTGAAGGCCAGACAAAAACCAAACTTGGAAACTCTGAGGTAATGGGGGCGGTCGATCAGGCTGTAAGTACAATGCTTACAAACTATCTCGAGGAGAATCCAAAAGATGCCAGAATAATTGTTCAGAAGGTAATCCTCGCTGCTACAGCCCGCCATGCTGCCCGTAAAGCCAGAGAGCTTGTACAGCGTAAGAATGTTCTCTCCGGTTCCGGACTACCCGGCAAACTGGCCGATTGTGCCGACAGAGACCCGGTTAATTGCGAAATTTACCTTGTGGAAGGCGACTCTGCGGGTGGAACGGCAAAACAGGGACGTGATCGCAGTTTCCAGGCAATATTGCCATTGAGAGGAAAGATATTGAATGTCGAAAAGGCAATGCAACACAGAATCTATGAGAGCGAAGAGATAAAAAATATTTTTACCGCACTTGGTGTGAATATAGGAACAGATGATGACAGCAAAGCGCTTAACATTGCAGGTCTCCGATATCATAAAATCATTATCATGACTGATGCTGATGTCGACGGTTCTCATATTACCACACTTATCATGACCTTCTTTTTCAGATATATGCAGGATCTTATAAAAGGTGGGAATATATATATTGCCACACCTCCGCTTTACCTGATAAAAAAGGGAAAATCGGAACGTTACTGCTGGACCGAGGAAGAACGTGAACTGGCAGTTCTGGAAATGGGGCAGGGGAAAGAATCTTCTGTTGGTGTTCAGAGATACAAAGGTCTGGGTGAAATGAATGCAGAACAGCTCTGGTCAACAACCATGAATCCTGAAACACGTACTCTCCGGCAGGTTACAATTGAAAGCGCTGCTGAGGCAGATCATATATTTTCAATGCTTATGGGTGATGAAGTTCCACCCCGCAGGGAATTTATCGAAACACATGCAAAATACGCCAAGATTGACGTCTAGACACCTATAACTTTTCTCCTGATTTCAACAGCATTGTCAGAACAGACTTCGCTGCAGCAGAAACATCTTATGCATTTGCTGTCAGTAAGAACTATATGGGTCTTTTTTGAAGGTAATGGTATTATCGCCTGAACAGGACAAATATTGACGCATTTCTGGCATCCCGTGCAGTTTTCATGTATAAAGACCGGTCTACTTTCAAGTTTTTTAAGAAATTTAATCCTGCTCATCACAAACTTCAGAGCAATATTATTGGTCAATATAATTGGAACTTTCGTAAATCCCGGTTTTATAATGTCTCGAATCTCAGGACCATCATATATTATTTCATCTTCTGAACGGAGCCAGTTTTTCCTGAAAAAAGCGGCTCTTGAAGTTGGTACTACCAGTGGTTCATAACCGGCTATACGGCTGGCTATCATATCGAGTACAAGAGGATTTGTTGAACCAAATAATAATCCAATCTCAACAGGAAATCCCCTGCCGGGACCCGGACCTTCCATTCCCAAAATACCATCCATAAGAAAATAATCAGGAGTGACTGCCTCATTAAGATCAACAAGAAACTCACCAAATTTGCTTCTGTCCTGGTGCAATGCATGCTGTTTCCCCTTGCTGAAACCGGGTACCAGACCAAGAGTGTTTTTTATTGCACCTGTAAAATAAACAAGTTCGTGGTTCTTAAATTTAGGAAGAGAAATAATAAGATCAACATCATCTACAATAGCTGCAACCCTGATTTTTCCTTTCCTTAGTGTTTTCACAACTGGATCAGTCATGAAATTGACCCATTTCGCTCCGGTAGTTTCGCATACCTTAAAAATGCCGGATTTTACACCTTTGAATTTCTGATTGTGAACAGCAGGAGAATCTCCCACAAATACTATAGCTCCTTTTGACTGCAAAAACCGGATCATCGCCTCTACCACCACGGGATGAGTACTAATGCACTTTGCCGGATCATCATCAGTAAGAATATTCGGTTTAACCAGTACTCTTTTCCCCTTTACTTCGGGACCATCAGTCTTTGCGTAAATATCGGAAATAAGATCAGTCACCTCTTGAAGGTTGTATTCTTTGCATCTTCGTATAGATATTTTATTATTCATCCTCTCTTTTTCCTGAAAAGTGTGCAAATATATGCATTGTTCTGAAATCAGCTTTGTCTTATCAATTATTCGATATTAATTCTCTTAGATTCTCTTCGATTTCCGAAATAATTTTTTTTGAAGGACCGGAAAAGTTATTAATAATTATACTGAAGACCATTTTTTTACCCGAAAGAGTGGTAAAATATCCTGCGAAGCTTCTTACTCTTGTCATAGAACCGCTCTTTGCTTTGAGCCGTGAATCGAAAAGAGCATCCTTAAAATAGTTTTTCAGAGTTCCTTCTTTCCCTGCATCAGGAAAGGAGGAATAAAACTCGGGGAAGTACTTTCCCTTGTTTCTCATATATAAGAGCATACGGACCAATTCTTTTGTATTGATGGCATCAAGCGATGAGAGTCCACTTCCGTCTTCTATGAACATTCCGTTAGTATCTAAACCCGAATTCTTAAGAAATTCAATAATTACTTCAGCACCTGAAGCAGTTGATCCGTTATTTTTGAATTTTTTCCCCAATTCCTTTATCAGATGTTCAGCAAACAGATTAACGCTTTCCTTGTTTTGTACCTCAATTATCTCAGCTAGTCGCGGAGAGCTTGTTTGCGTAATTGGAACAAAATTATCTGCAGAATAATTTTTTTCCAATCTGATAGTAGTTGGGATCCCTGATATTTTTATTCCTCCGGCCTTAATTTTTGCGTTTAATATTTTGGCGAGAAGCAAAGGTGGGTCAGTAATTGAGGCTTTCAGTACAAAATCATCCTGGTTAGCAGGAATGTTTCCGGAAAGCCATCCGCTGGTACTGTAAGGAGCTGTAAAAACATAACCATCAGAAGTGGTACCTGAAGCAACGAGATAATCAGATAATTCAGACCTGCATTCACCTGGAATAATATCTTTAATTGCCGGAGGGATACTATCGGACAGAGTTTTAAAATGAATTTCGTAAGTGTTGTCAAATACAGATATTCCATATGCTCCTGCTCCATAATAATTACCAACATCTTCCCAAAGCCATTTTGCCGGGACAGGTAGAAAATCGTAATAAGAATCGTCACTGATTACTCTCCCTGTTATTTTTTTAATTCCAAGTTTCGAAATTTCTTCAACCCAACCGGGCAGGAAATTCCTGTAATGATCACCAAAATATTTTGATCCCAATGAGGGATCTCCACCGCCAAGAATGATGATATTCCCCTTCAGTTTTCCTGTTCTTTTATTCAACGATCCGGTATAACCTAAAGTAGTTTTGAAAGTATAATCGGGGCCAAGCAGTTCAAGAGCAGCAGCTGATGTAATAACCTTCATTACTGAAGCAGGTGTCAGGCTTATTCCGGAATTATAATCAATTGTAATTTCTCCGGTCTCAGCATCTGCAACGCACAATGATACGGATGCGTGAACCAAAGATGAATCAGCGTGAAACGATTCAGATGATTTCTCCTGTGCAAAGGAACAAATAGTCAAGCACGCAAGAGAAAAGATAAAAAATGATTTCCTCATTTCTGAACCGATTTGTTTTGTTCTATTGTTGATAATAAACCGCACGCAGCTTGTATGTCGACACCCCGGCTCGCCCTGATGGTCGTAAGGATTCCTTTAGCGTTAAGGGCTTCCTTAAAATTGATTGTGGTTCCCAGATTAGGACTATAAAATTCTGATCCGGGAATAGGATGAAAACGAATAATATTGATCCTGCACTTTATTCCATTAAGGATTCTCGCAAGCTCTTTTATATGAGCAGGTGTATCATTTACTCCCTGAAACAGGATATACTCAAAAGAGACTCTCCGCTGACTGGTAAAATCAAATTTACGGATTATATCAAGTATTTCTTTAACTGTATTGGACCGTTGTATCGGCATCAGCTTCCTTCTCTCTTCATCAAAGGGAGAGTGCAGACTTACTGCAAGGTGACACCTGTTTTTTTCCAGAAATTCCTTAATTCCTGCTATTAATCCTACTGTACTTACTGTGATCCTGGTTGGACTCCATGCATATCCCCATTCGTTTGTCAGAATATCCAGACTCTTAAGAACCTCGGTAATATTATCTAAAGGTTCACCCATGCCCATATAGACAATATTAGTCAATTTGGGGAACTCAGGGAGACTCCTGAACTGATTAAGAATCTCATTGGACGATAAGTTTCCCTGGAAACCCTGCTTACCTGTCATACAAAAGATACAACCCATTTTACATCCGGCTTGTGAAGAGACACAAATTGTAGCGCGATCGTCATCAGGAATATACGCAGTTTCTATATATTTGTCATTCAGTACATTATAAAGGTATTTCTTAGTTCCGTCAGAACTCCTGGATTCGTTAACGGGAGCAGAAAGACCGATTTCATAATCAACCGAAAGAAGCTCCCTGCTCTTTTTTGAAAGGTTTGTCATTTCATCAATCGTCTGTATCTCCTTCTTATAGAGCCAGTCGGATACCTGTTTTGCAGCAAAACCAGGCAGTCCGATCCGCCTGGTCACAGCAATCAGCTCATTAAGTGTCTTTCCGTATAGTTTCTCTTTCAACATAATTATCAGGCGTCAGGCGTCAGGTTCTAAATTACTTATTTTAAGTTCTTCAACTTTTATCTTTTTACTTTTGTCTTTTATCTTTTCCTCACGCCTCATAAACCCTGATTAACTTTGCGTCAATTTGTCCTGACAGAACTGAAGAAATGACAGATACCGTCGGGTCTGTTCCATGATTTTTGTTAAATACTATTATCATCGGTGTTAAAGAGTTGTTAAATCTTTGTAAATTATTGAAGTCCATTCGAAAAATGCATGATCTTTGTAAACAATACTGGGTAAAAAAGGTTATAAAGATATTAAACTTTTATGAAGGCATAATAAGTGAACTTTTAACCAGGCATAAAGAAAGAGTTTAATTAAAAATTAAATGTTATGAAAGGAAAGTATTTATTAGGTGCGCTATTTATGGCTTTGTTAGGAGCTTCAATTGCATTGTTTGCCTATACAAAAATAGTAGTGCGGCCATCACTTGCCGTTTCAAAGGACAGTTCCAAAGTTGAAGTTCGTGATGCACAGGCTTATCTGACTTCGTTTCAGACGCAGGAGGGGCAGATTGATTTTACTTATGCTGCTGAACAGACGGTTCACGGAGTGGTTCATGTTCACACAAAAACAACCTACGGGTCATCTTCTGAGAATCCTATTCTGGAATGGTTTTATGGTGATCGGTATTCATCCAAACCACAGATTGCAAATGGATGGGGATCAGGGGTTATTATTTCAGCCGATGGTTACATTATTACAAATAACCACGTTGTAGAAAATGCTGAATCTGTTGATATCACATTGAATGATAAGAGAACCTTTACTGCCAAGGTAGTAGGTCGTGACCCGGGGAGTGATATAGCTCTCCTTAAAATAAAAGCAGAAAACCTGCCCTTCATTAAATATGGCGATTCGGAACAACTCAGGCTTGGTGAATGGGTTCTGGCTGTGGGAAATCCTTTTAATCTGACATCAACAGTCACGGCGGGTATAGTAAGTGCAAAAGGGAGATACCTCGGATTGAATGAAGGCAATAATAAGATAGAATCATATATACAGACCGATGCAGCTCTTAACATGGGTAACAGTGGCGGCGCTCTTGTAAATACGAAAGGGTTACTTGTGGGAATCACTTCAGCTATCATGTCGCCAAACGGAGCCTACTCCGGTAATTCATTTGCCATACCAGTGACCATAGTTAAGAAAGTTGTTAACGATCTCAAAGAGTTCGGGGAAGTTCAAAGAGCCATTATTGGGGTTAACATACAGGATGTTGATGCAGATATTGCTTCCAAACAAAACCTTAGTGAGGTAAAAGGGATTCTTGTAACCCGGATTATTCCTTCCGGATCAGCCCAGGAAGCAGGGATGAAAGAAAATGATGTGATCGTTAAATTTGACGGTCAGAATGTAAATACAATGGCTGAGTTGCAGGAACAGGTCGGAAAGCATCGTCCCGGAGATAAGGCAACTGTAACTTTTCTCAGAAATGGGAAAGAGACGACTTTACCAATCACCCTGAAAAACATTGCAGGAAATACAAAAGTTGTCACATCTGATATGGAAGATGCGACTGATGTGGTTTTTGGTGCTAGACTAGAGCCTCTGAGTTCAGCAGATATGAACTCACTTAATATTGATTACGGAGTCAAAGTACAGGAGATCAATAATGGGAAATTCAAGGATATCGGAATAGCAAAAGGATATATAATCCTGAGTATTAATGGTAAAAAAGTCAAATCTCCTAACGATGTCAAACAGATCTCAAAGAATGGAACATCTCTGAAATCTATCGAAGGAATCCTTCCGGATGGTACGGAATTTAATTATACGTTCAGCAGGTAACAGGTTAATTGGACATAATTCACTATTATTCAGGGGATTTATAAAAATAAATCCCCTGTTCACAACAATAGTGGATAATTTTTGTTATTACATAATAAAGCAATATCTTTGCGGAAATTTTTTGGGAGGCATTAATGAGACAACTAAAGATTACCAAATCCATAACAAACAGGGAGAGTGCTTCACTCGACAAATATTTGCAGGAAATTGGTAAGGAAGAGTTGATATCGGTTGAAGAAGAAGTTGAATTGGCTCAACGGATAAAGAAAGGCGACAGAGCTGCTCTTGAGAAACTCACCAAAGCAAATTTACGTTTTGTTGTTTCTGTTGCAAAACAATATCAAAACCAGGGACTTAGTCTCCCCGATCTTATCAACGAAGGAAATTTGGGCCTTATCAAGGCTGCAGAAAAATTTGATGAAACACGAGGTTTCAAGTTTATTTCCTATGCTGTATGGTGGATACGACAATCAATTCTTCAGGCCCTTGCTGAACAATCGAGAATTGTACGACTACCATTGAATCAGGTTGGTTCACTTAATAAAATAAACAAGGCATTCTCGAAATTTGAACAGGAGAACGAACGTACTCCATCGCCTGAGGAACTTGCCGATGTTCTTGAATTACCAAAGGAGAAGGTAACTGACACACTGAAAGTGTCTGGTCGTCATGTATCTGTCGATGCTCCTTTTATTGAAGGTGAAGATAACAGTCTGCTTGATGTCCTTACTAACTCTGATTCTCCGGTTGCTGATAAACTTCTGATGGATGAATCGCTTTCAAGAGAGATTTACAGAGCACTAGCCACACTTACAGAACGGGAACGGGATATAATCAGATTCTTCTTTGGGATAGGTTGTCAGGAGATGACCCTCGAGGAGATAGGTGAAAAATTTGGTCTTACCCGTGAAAGGGTTCGCCAGATTAAAGAGAAAGCTATCAGAAGGTTAAGACACACTTCTCGTAGCAGGTTATTAAAGGGATATTTAGGTTAAATATACCGGAAATCCGGAAAATAAAGGCGCTGTAACAGGCGCCTTTTTTTATTATATGGAGATCCCTCGCTTCGCTCGGGATGACATAATATATAGTGGTATTAGGGAAGAAGTGGCGATTCGCGACAATACTCAGCATTTTAGAGGCATTTATCAGCGAATCGCCACTTCTTCCCTTTCGTAAACATCTAACTGCCATGTCATCCCGAGCGAAGCGAGGGATCTCCTTCTCTTTGACCGATTTTTAGTACTTTTATATTCTTTCTTCTTAATTATATGGTATGAACTTCAAACTTATATCCGATTTTCAACCAACGGGCGACCAGCCGGAAGCAATTAATCAACTTGTAAATGGACTTGAAAATGGGGTCCCTTTTCAGACACTTCTTGGAGTAACCGGTTCAGGCAAGACCTTTACAATTGCTAACGTAATTGAGAAAGTTAACCGGCCGGTTCTTGTATTGAGCCATAACAAAACTCTCGCGGCTCAGCTTTATGGAGAATTCAAACAGTTCTTCCCTGAAAACAGGGTTGAATACTTTGTCTCATATTACGACTATTATCAGCCGGAAGCATACCTGCCCGTATCGGATACCTATATTGAAAAAGACCTTTCAATTAACGAAGAGATCGAAAAGCTTCGTCTGAGTGCCACTTCTTCATTACTCTCCGGCCGGCGAGATGTTATTGTAGTCTCTTCTGTCTCCTGCATTTACGGAATCGGTAATCCCGATGATTTTCATTCAAATACAGTCGAAATCAGAAAAGGTCAAATGATAGGAAGAAATCTTCTTCTGAGGAAGCTTGTCGACAGTCTCTATTCGAGGAACGAACTTGAGTTCAAACACGGTACCTTCAGGGTCCGTGGAGATACTATTGATATTTTTCCGGCATATGCAGATATAGCAGTAAGAGTAGTGTTCTTTGGCGACCAGATTGAAGAATTAAATACTTTTGATCCGGTTAGCGGTCACAGGCTGGAAATTCTGAATGAATATATTATATATCCTGCAAATATATTTGTTACAACAAGGGAACGGATTAATCTGGCGATCAGCGATATACAGGATGATATGGTTCGTCAGGTTACTCATTTCAATGAAATAGGAAAAAAAGAGGAAGCAAAAAGACTTGAACAACGAGTGCTGTATGATCTTGAGATGATCAAGGAACTTGGCTATTGCAGTGGTATTGAAAACTATTCAAGATATTTCGATGGAAGAAAACCGGGTACCAGACCGTTCTGTCTGCTCGACTATTTCCCGGATAAATTCATTACTGTAATAGATGAAAGTCATGTCAGCGTACCTCAGATACGTGCAATGTTCGGAGGTGATCATTCACGGAAGCAGACACTTGTAGAATATGGATTCAGATTACCTGCAGCCCTCGACAACAGACCCATGAGAATCGAAGAATTCGAATCACTTACTGGGCAGACAATTTTTGTAAGTGCTACTCCGGCTGATTATGAACTCGAAAAAAGCGAAGGTGTGTTTGTTGACCAGGTAATCAGACCGACCGGTCTGCTCGATCCTCCCATAGAGGTACGTCCGAGCCTTAACCAGATTGATAACCTTATGGGTGAAATTCGTTCCAGGACCAGATCGGGGGAGAGGACCCTGGTAACTACCATCACCAAACGAATGGCTGAAGAGCTCTCATCTTATCTGATAAAATATGATATAAAATGCAGTTATATTCATTCGGACATCGATACTCTTGATCGGATCGATATAATGGAAGAGCTTCGCTCCGGGGTAATAGATGTACTTGTTGGAGTCAACCTTCTCAGAGAGGGACTTGATCTCCCTGAAGTGTCTCTTGTTGCCATTCTTGATGCTGACAAGGAAGGATTTTTGCGCTCCGCACGGTCATTAACTCAAACTGCCGGTAGAGCAGCGCGAAATCTGAACGGAAAAGTTATTATGTATGCCGATAATGTGACACGCAGTATGCAGATGACAATTGATGAAACCAATCGACGAAGGAGCAAACAGTTAAAATATAACGAAGAGATGGGTATTACACCTACTCAGATAGTACGGAAAATGGGATCAGTACTTAGTGGACTGGGGAAGAAGGGAGCCATATCAAAAGCTTATATTGAGCCGGACAGACCTGATATTGCTGCTGATCCTGTGGTGAAGTATATGAACAGGGAAGCACTTGAGAAGGCGATCGAGAAATCGAAGAAGAGTATGGAAAAAGCTGCTGCTGAGCTCGATTTTGTTGAAGCCGCCAGATTCAGGGATGAAATGGCTGATCTACAGAAACTTCTCAGAGGCAAAATTCACTAGTTCAGATTTAAAGTTTTATCGGGTTGCAATCCAATCTCTTTCACCCGATTCTGAAGTCGATTTTCCCGACATAATCGTTTTCCCGGTGACCCTGCCTGTATAGTTACCTCCATTTACATTGAATGTGATTTTATCACCGTTTAGCCTGCCTTCAGTTATTTTTGAGGTATTATTATCGGTTTTCAGCGTTCCATATATCATTTGAAATTCCTGGTTAATAGTAAGTTCCCCGGATTCGAGATTCCAGTTACCTTCAACTTTTGCGGGAATAATCCACATAAGCGCAGTGCACCAGCTGTTCAGATTCTCTTCAGTCATCGCTTCATAGTCCGGTTCCCAGTCTCCCATTGTAAATGTGTTTGACACGATTCTTGTACCGGGATTGAGATCAAGAAGACGAGGTCTTAATTTCAGATTGATCTCTGGTAGCAGAAACATTGTTATTACTGTGGCCTTCGAAAGATCACACATAAAAAGATCTGCCTGGATGAATTCTGTTCTCCCGCTTACCCCTGCCTCTTCAGCCTTTTTTTTCGAGATTTCAATCATATCCGGGTTGTATTCAATTCCGAGTGCCCTGGCACCAAGCTTCGCCGCAGCAATAACTGTCCGTCCGTCCCCTGATCCAAGATCAACCACATAATCTTTTTCAGTGACACCTGCGAGTTCAAGCATTTTATTTACCAGTTCATATGGAGTCGGAACCCATATAACATCTTTCCCTGGCTGTCCTACATGTGGCACATAACCGGAACTTTTGGTCTGATCCTGGGAGTACAGACTCAACACACTAAAACTCAGGAGAGCCAAAAAAAGAGATCTGTTTACCCCATCTGAGAGTTTCAATTTATACCTCCATTCCCGGATTATTCACTAGTGAATAGGAAGGAATAAATTTACACTAATTATATGGTATTACTAATCAAGTCATTCACATATTTTGCTATTGAGATCGACGAAGTCAATCCGGGCGATTCAATACCGATCAGATTGATGAATCCCGGATATCCTCTTTTAGTCTCTTCCATAATATAGAAATCTCTCAAAGGCTCTCCGGGTTTTTGGATCTTTGGACGGATTCCGGCCATTTCAGGAGCCAGGTCATCATACTCCAGGAAAGGCAGAAATTTTTTGGCTGATTTGAAGAATGCTTCCTGTTTTGAAGCAGTTAGTTTGTAATCGTAAATATTTGATTCAAGATATTTTACATCAGGGCCAAGTTTTACTCCGCCACCCATATCCATTGTAACATGTATACCTATACCCTCCATATTTTGATGCGGAACCGGATAGATAAGTCTTTTTATCAACCGGTTTTTTGGAGGATTGATCCTGAAGTATTCACCTTTGCAGAATAGTATCTTCAGGTTATCGTTTGTCAGACCAACCATTTCAGAAACCTTATCTGACGTCAGTCCTGCGGAATTGATAACGATCCTGGTTGTAAAACTGTAATTCCTTTTATCCGAGTCGAGAAGTGTGATTCTGTACCCATTACTAATCTTACTTATTCCCGTAACTTCACTTCCATAGACGACCTGACCGCCATTATTTATGGTATTTGTCTCGTACTGTTTCATGAGGGAATGCGAATCAACAATGCCGGTGGATGGGGAAAAGAGAGCTTTTAGAGCAAAGATATCAGGTTGCAACTCAGCAATTTGATATCTCTCAAGAAACAGCAGGTCATTGACACTGTTTCTAATTGCAGTCTGCCATAAACCTTCAATGACAGTGATTTCTTCTTTAGAGGTCGCTACGATCAGTTTACCGCAATTATTATAAGGAATATTATACTTTTTACAGTAATCGTAAAGAAGCCACTTTCCTTCAACACAGAGCCTGGCTTTCAGACTTCCCATAGTATAATAAATTCCGGCATGAATAACTTCGCTGTTCCTGCTGCTTGTTTCCTGCCCGAATGACAGATGTTTTTCGATAAGGAAAACATTGTTGTGTTCCTCTGACACCTTTTCGGCAATAGCAAGGCCAACAACACCGGCACCAATAATCGTAATATCTGCATCCATAAATATATCCTATTTTTTATTTTCAGCTTTAAGCCCGTTAAAGTTGTCAAAAATAATTGACAAAAACTTTTAACTTTAAGAGCTTTTTATATGAACAATATGAAGAATAAATCGTTTTTTCTTGTTCTGTTTGTATTACTCTTTTCAATAAATAGTTGCAGGCAAGGTTCAAAAATCGATCGTTATAAACTGGTTACCAGGCACAATATTATAAATTCGAATATAGACAGCCTCAGTTCTTTGTCAGTTGGCAATGGGGAATTCGCCTTTACGGTCGACATAACCGGGCTTCAAACATTCCCGGAGTTTTATTCAAAGGGAATTTCCCTGGGAACAATGTCAGACTGGGGTTGGCATACCGGAGAAAATCCCGATAATTTTCAGGTCTCCGATCTCTATAAAACTTACGATATTCATGGAAGAAATGTAGATTACATTCGTCAGTTCAAAGCTAATGAAGATGTCAGGAAAGCAGCTGCTTCAGATTGGTTAAGGAGTAATCCTCATCGTATTCATCTGGGTATGATAGGACTGCAGATATTGAAAGAAAATGGGAAAGAAATATTAATTTCTGATATTAAAGATCCGGCTCAGAAGCTTAATCTCTGGACAGGGGAGATAGACAGCCGGTTTAATATTGAAGGTGTTGCGGTTCATTTATTAACTGTCTGTCACCCTGACTATGATTTGATATCAGTTAAGGTCATTTCGGATTTAGTCGGTAAACATCGGCTGATGATAAAAATCAACTTTCCTCTTGGAGTATCTTCTCCAACCGGTTATGATTTTAATTCTCCAGATAAACATACTACCAAAATCCTTGCTGATACTAATAATTATACATTATTTGGCAGGACACAGGATAAGGATAGCTATAATGTGCTGGTCTGGCGCAATAGTGCTCAATTAAAGGAAGTCACTCAGCATTTGTATTATCTGGAGCCTTCTCAGGCAGATTCTGTCTATTCATTTTCCTGTCAGTTTATGAAAAATCAGGAAACAAACAGAGTGCAGAATTTTGAAGAAACTAAAACAGCCAGTAAAAGAAGCTGGGAAAAATTCTGGACTACCGGTGGTGCGGTTGATTTCTCCAAATGTACTGAACCCAGGGCAACAGAGCTTGAAAGAAGGGTTATCCTTTCGCAATATCTTACTAAAATCCAGTGCAGTGGTTCTTTGCCACCTGCAGAAACAGGACTGACTTATAACAGCTGGTTTGGAAAGTTCCATCTTGAAATGCACTGGTGGCACGCGGTTCATTTTGCTTTGTGGCAGCGGACATATATACTTGAAAAGCAGATGAATTATTACTTCAGGATTTTCGACAATGCAAAAAAAACTGCAGTTCACCAGGGCTATGATGGCGTCAGATGGCCAAAAATGGTAGGTCCGGATGGTAGGGAGAGCCCAAGCACAGTGGGGACATATCTGATCTGGCAACAACCTCATGTAATATTCTTTGCGGAATTACTATATAAAAACGCTTCTGACAAGGCAGAAATACTTAATAAATATCAAAAATTAGTATTTGAAACAGCAGATTTTATGGCCTCTTATGCCTGGCTCGACAGTATAAACAACAGATATACATTAGGACCTGTATTAATTCCTGCACAGGAAAGTCTAAATCTGGAGACAACCGTGAATCCTGCTTTTGAGCTTGTTTACTGGTATTGGGGATTAAAAACTGCACAGGAGTGGAGGAGACGTCTGAATCTTGATCGTATTTGATCAACGGACATAATTATCAGAATGCCCGGCTGTCGATTTACCTGCCGGGAAACGGAGGACTCTTGACAACTATTGCGAAAATGTGTGTATCTGATCAATTTCCGCATAACGGCAAATGGAAAGTGAAGTGGGAAAACTTAAATAAGTATGTGGATTGAAAACTTAATTTTACTTTACTTGAATTGACTATGATGAGATTATATCCTATGATCCTCACGGATAATTGTACGGCTACCCCCATTGAGACTTTTACCCCAATTTTTTGCAGGATATATATTCTTTATTTTGTCTAATTGTCCGATATCTTTTAACCTTTTATATATGAGCTGCCAGGCGCAAGGCTGGTTAGCGTTGATCTCACATCTTTCTATCCGGGAACCTCCGCATGGACCGTTTAGCATGTGTTTTGCACAACGCGTTACCGGGCAAATTCCGCCAAAATCAGCAAGAACACAGGCACCGCATTGCGCACATTTTTCAGTCCAGACACCTCTGGATTCGAGAATCCCTAAAAAGGCAGTGTCAAGTCCTGCATAAACCGGTTTATCAGGGAAACGCTCCGCAATAGCCTGAACACCAGCCCCACAACCCAGCGATAGGATTGCATCATTTTTTTTAATCTCTTCAGCGGCAGTTTCAATGAATACGTTTTCGCATTGGCGCTCGATAGTTAATTCACTTACTTTAACACGTTCGCCTGTTTTTTTAAAAGCTATTCTTAACGCTGAAGATATTATTGCGACTTCCCTTTCACCTCCTGACAGACATACTGTTACACATGTTCCGCATCCAAGTACGAGAATGTTTTCATGTCCATTAATAATATCTTTCAGTTCCGGGATTGTTTTTCTTTGAGCAACTATCATTTGTGTATCTCCTCTTTTAAGATTTTTGAATTCGTTTTTAAAGGATTTGGTCCCATTTGTTTTATAGTTTCAACCATTTCGAAAATTACATCCACAAGATTCTTGGCCATGGCAGCTGAAATATTCACCATGCGCAGACGTTCTTTTTCTATTCCGCATTCTTCCAGAATTGTACGAATTGCATTAACGCGCTTCTTTGCAATAAGATTCCCATCAATAAAATGGCAACCTCCTTCAAGGCATCCTGCTACCAGAACTCCGTCAGCGCCGTTTTCTATTGCCTTCATGTAATATTCAACCTCTAACCTTCCTGTACAGGGTGTTCTGATTATCCTAACTCCCGGAGGATATTGAAGACGCATAGATCCGGCCAGATCGGCCGAAGCATATGCACAAAAGTGACAGCAGAAAGCAAGAATCTTAGGTTCAAATAGATTATCAGTCATGCTAATTTAAAGTTTCAGTTTCCAGTACATTAAATAATTGATCAATCATTATTTTAAAATGATTCGATTTGAAATGGTTTAACTGTATCGCCCTTGCCGGACACTCCGATGCACATATTCCACAACCCATGCAATTTGCACTTTCGATCTCAGCTTTGTGGTCATAGTTACAGAATGGGGCAGCAAAAGGACATGAATTCACACAGGTCATACATGAAATGCACTTATTCTGGTCAACAATTGAAACCTGAGCTCCAACTTCGAGGTGAGTTTTTGAAAGTATGGTAGCTGCCCTCGCTGCCGCCGCTTTCGCCTGTGATATATTCTCATCAATCATCTTTGGTGAATGAGCCAAACCACATAAAAATAATCCCTCGGTCGCAAAATCAACCGGTCTTAATTTCATGTGTGCTTCTACATAAAACCCGGTTGCATTCAGAGGTACTTTAAGCATATTTGAAATTTTAGCATTGTCATCGTTTGCAACAATACCGGTACTTAATATAAGTTTATCGGCTTCGATAATTAATGCTTCCTGAAAATCAGGACTGTCAACCTTAACAGTGCTTAAAACTCCATTGACGTCTGATACCTCCGGCGGGTTCTTCTCATCATAGCGTATAAAAACAATACCTTCTTTACGGGCTTCTTTATAATATATTTCCCTGAATCCGTATGTTCTGATATCTCGGTAGAGTATGAATATTTTCGCTTCCGGATCGTCTTTTTTAATTTTTAATGCATTTTTAACCGCCATTGAGCAACACATCCTGCTGCAATAGGGCTTTTCATCGTTACGCGATTCGACACACTGAATCATTACATATGTTTGTCCGCTTATCTGAACCTTCTTTTTATTAATGAGGTTTTCAAGCTCCACCTGGGTCATGATATTTTTAACTATTCCATACTGATATTCTTTTGTATCAGCAGGCTTTGCTCCGGTGGCAACGATAATAATTCCGCAAGACAGCTCTTTTGGTTTTTTATCCTTCAGCAACTTCACTTTGAAGTGTCCAACATGTCCGGAAATCCCGATGACTTCAGAATTTAGATGGTTATCAATGTTCCTGTGGCTATTTGTATCTTCTATCAGTTCCGTTTTGAATTTACCAAGGTTTTCGTTTTCCAGTGTGCTGTTTATAACATTAACGTTACCACCCAGTTGTGTTGATTTCTCAATAAGATCAACATCAAAACCCTGTTCAGCCAGTGACAAGGCAGCTGTCATACCACTAATACCGCCACCTAATACTATTGCATTCTGAAGAATTGGTATTTTTTCTCCTTCCAGTGGAGAAAGGATACAGGCTCGGGCAATAGACATTTTTACAAGTTCAATTGCCTTTTCGGTCGCTTTTTCAGGTTCCGAAGAATGGACCCATGAACACTGGTCCCTGATGTTGGCCAATTCAAACAGATAGGGGTTCAATGAGGCTTCTCTCAGGGTTTCACGGAATATAGGCTCATGAGTACGCGGAGTGCACGATGCGACAACAATTCTGTTTAATTTGTTTATAGCTATCTGTTCCTTTATATTTGATAAGCTTGCATCTGAACATGTATACATCGTGTGAGATGCATATACAACACCTGGCTGGTTTTTAATGGCTTCGGTTATCTGCTCTACATCAATAGTCCCTGCAATATTGATCCCGCAATGGCAAACAAAAACCCCAATCCGGGCCGGTTCGTCACTTACATCATGTTCCTGCGGATACTCTTTAGATCTGATCAATGTATTTTTTGCTGACGACAGCAACTCCATAGACATAGATGCTGCGGCGCTGGCCTGCATTACTGTTTCAGGAATATCTTTCGGCTCCTGAAATGCCCCGCCGACAAAAACACCTTTCTTTGATGTGACAAGCGGAGAGAAACGATCAGTATCACAAAACCCATACTGATTGATATTAATTCCAAGTTTTCGGATACTTTCAGTTACTGTTGCCTTGGGATCTATACCAACTGCCAGTACTACAAGGTCAAAATCTTTTTCCATATACCCCTTCTGCGGATCAAGGTAGGCTAATCTTAAATCATTGGTTTGCGGCATCTTAACAATACGGGAAGGAATACTTTTAATAAATTCCAAATTATCCATGGCCCGGGCACGTTCGTAATACTGATCAAAATCTTTTCCATATGCCCTGATGTCCATATTAAAAATGGAACCCTGCAATCCGTTCAGGTGTTCTGATGCAATCATTGACTGTTTTACAGTTGCCATGCAGCAAATCGAAGAGCAATAATCATTCCCACTTTTTGAATCGCGCGATCCAACACATTGAATCCAGGCTATCCTTCTGGCATCTTTCCCATTGTCCCTTCGCAAAATGTGCCCGCCATAAGGACCTGCTGCTGAAAGCATTCTCTCAAACTGAACGCTCGTAAGAACATTCTTATAGCGATTAAAGCCATATTCACCCTTGCTCTCTGCATTAAATTCTTCAAACCCTGGTGTGAGAATTACAGATCCTACTTCGAGTTCAATTACCTGCTCCTTCATATTGTGTTCGATAGCCTTCTTTTCGCAGGCTTCGACACATTCCATACATTCGGAACATTGGGCGCAATTCATGCATCGTTCTGCTTCAGCTGTTGCTTCTTCAACTGAGAATGCTGCCTGGATCTCATTAAAACTACTTGTACGGATTTCTACAGGAAGTTCAATCGCTCCGGCACGTTCTTTCTTTTCAATATTTTTTGTAGTGGGTAAGAGCTTCTCACATACAGGTTTCAGTGTATGTTCGAAACGGTCAGATGTCATTTCCTCGCCATACAGATAACGCCCGATTGATTCAGCGGCATGCTTTCCTGCAGCTACTGCATCGATAACCCTTGCCGGCCCTGAGGCATTATCGCCACCTGCAAAAGTACCTTTTACTGATGTTTCATACGTAACCGGATCTACTTTAAAGCAACCGCGTTCTGTCTTTACGCCCACATGTTTTACAAACTCTCCATCTACCAACTGGCCAATTGCGATAATAATCTGATCTGCATTGATGACTTCGGTTTTATTGGCATCATATGATGGGTTGAACTTTCCATTTTCGTCAAAAACACTTAAGCATTGTTTTAATTCAACACCGGTTACTGAACCGTTTCCTAATATTTGTTTTGGTCCCCAACCGTTACGGATAATGATACCCTCTGATAATGTAGCTTCGATTTCATCGGGATAAGCGGGCATTTCATTCTTTTTTTCCAGGGATATCAGCTCAACTCTACCGGCACCGAGACGCAGAGCAGTTCTTGCAACGTCTACTGCAACATTACCCCCGCCTATAACAACTACGTTTTCTTTCATGGCGGGTTTTTCTTTAGAACTTCCGACTTGTCTTAAGAATTCCACACCAAAGTGAACTCCTTCTTTATCTTCCCCGTTTACACCCAGTTTCCTGCTTATATGAGCACCTGCGCTGATGTACACTGCATCATTTTCCTTCTGAAGATCTTTCATGGTTTTATCCCTGCCAATGCGGCAGTTTAAAACTATGCTGACGCCTTTACGCCTGATAAGCTCTATTTCATAGTCAAGTATTTCTTTCGGAAGCCTGTACTGGGGTATACCCCAATAAAGCATGCCACCTGCATAATCTTTTTCCTCGTAAACTGTAACAGCAAACCCTTTATCTGCCAGATCACCGGCAGCAGTCAATCCTGAAGGTCCTGCACCAATTATGGCTATTTTCTTAGCATCAGGAGAAGGCTTTTTTTCTTCAGGTAGTAATAATTTCCCCGATTTGACCAGCTTCATCTCCTCGTCAGAAGCAAACCTTTTAAGTTGTCTTATAGCCAACGGGCTATCTACATTTGCGCGTGTGCAGGCAGTTTCGCAAGGTGCCGGGCAAACACGACCACAGATGCCTGCAAGAGGGTTTCGTTGCCTGATAAGGTTCACAGCTTTTACATATTCCTTTTTCTTAATAAGCTGGATGTATCCCTGAATGTTAATATTTGCCGGGCATTTAATTTTACAAGGCGCATGGCCTGACTTAAGCACATTAGGCATATTTGGAATGGCCTGTGCATAATATTTCTGAACTGCTTTCCTTTTGCCCAGATCACGGTTAAACTTGTCAGTCACTTCAACGGGGCAGGCTTTCGTACAATCGCCACAGTCATTGCAGATTTTCTCATTTATATATCGTGGTGATTTTCTAATAATTGCTTTGAAATTACCGGGTTCCCCTTCAATTTTTTCAAGTTCGGAAAGCGTATGTATTTCTATATTAAGGTTTCTGGAACATTCAACCAGTTTGGGAGAAATTACACAAATGGCACAGTCGCCGGTAGGAAAAGTTTTATCAAGATGCGACATCATACCTCCGATTGTAGCTGAACGGCTGATTAAATATACTTTATAACCGGAATTGGCAAGATCGAGAGATGCCTGAACTCCGGCAATACCTCCTCCTTCAACCAGTACGGCTCCTACCATCTTTTTCTTGTTTGTACTCATGATGCTTTTGTGCCTTGTTATTATTCTGCTGTTCTTACTAATTCAATGATTGGTTTTGGCGATACAACACATTTGTCCATACCAAGTTTTTTAGGTGAGACACCCAGACATAAACCCAGAAGTTGAGTAATATATACGACAGGCAAATTATAATCCCTGCTTTTTGTTTCATTGATATCAGCCTGTCTCATATCAAGATTTATCTGGCACATCGGGCATGCAACTGCCATGCATTGAGCACCTGAGGCTTTAGCCATGTTCAGTATGGAATCCGAGAGTTCAAGAACGATATCAGTCCGGGTAAGGGCAAACCCTCCTCCGCAACATTCAACTTTGTGAGGCCAGTCGACACTTTCACCACCCATCAGGGTCACAAGCTCATCCAGCAATACAGGGTTTTCCGGGTCATCAAATTGTGTGACATCATGCGGTCTGACTAATAAACATCCATAATAGCTTGCAACTTTTAATCCATCCAGCGAATGGGTAAAAGCATTCTGTATTTTTTTAGCACCGATATCTTTGAGAAGCACTTCAACAAAATGATGGACCTTTACACTTCCATCATAATCTTCACCCAGAGCAGCTGCTATATCTTTTCTTATGTCCGGGTTTGTTTTTATTTCATGATTGGCTGCTTTCATCCTGTTATAACAAGCTGCACAAAACACAACCATATCAAGCCCCGTTTTTTTGGCCATTAACAGGTTAGCAGCAGGAAGTGCTATTGAAAGGTTTTTGTCGGTATGATGAGCAGGGGTTGATCCACAGCATGTCCAACCTTTTAACTCAGATAGTTCAATATTAAGCGCTGTTGCCACTTCATTAACCGACATGTACTGATCACGTGCTGTTGAATCTGCAGAGCATCCGGGATAATATGCGTATTTCATTTGCAAATTTTTTTAACTGTTTATTCTGTCGTGTTTCCTTGCAAATATCCGGTTAGTATATTTTTTATCGGCTTTAAAGGAAGGGGTCAGTGCTATTTTCCCTTTCAACAGCATCATCGGAAATTTGTCTGTATCCTTAAGATAGCTGGAAGTTCCAAGTTTATATGCCGCAATCATTCCAATATCATAAGTACGACCAAACATTCTGACTGTCTTCAGAAAAAATTTATTAAAAAGCGCCACATTCCCTTTTTGCCTCGAAGCGTTATTTCTGACGGCAAGAATCCTCAAAGCATCCATAACTGCAGCCATATTTATTTTCATCGGGCAACGTTCAAAGCATGTCTCACATGAAGCGCACATCCACACAAGGTCGCTGTCGAAAAGTTTATCGCCTGCATTCAATTGTAGTCCACGAATGATATCGGAAGGGTGAACTTTCGTTAAAGCTGATACCGGACAACCACTTGAACATTTCTTACATTGAAGGCAGCTTCTGATGTCTATTCCGGAAATCTTCTGCACCTCGGTGGTCAGGTCGACTCTCTTTTTTTCTTTATTTATGACAATAGCCATATATTTGTTGTTAGCTGTAATTACTTGATTGTTTCTTCTTTCACGAGCTCATCAACTTCTTCTTCTTCGCCATAAACATCTTTTTCCGGAGTTGATGGTACTCCTTCAATGCTTGGCGAAACTTTCCTGTAGACCCGTGTAGGTTTGAGTTTTTTGCAATCAACAGTTAACAGATCGTTTATGTTAATACCAAAAAGTATTTCATTTTCCTGCAGGTAAGGGAGGATTAATTCCCAATCCTTTTCGGTAAACGGACTAAAAATGCACCCATTCAACTGCTGGTTAACTAATTTTCTGTGTGGGTCCCTTATATAAGCTGCCCCACCAGAAGCCAGAGAAAACAGATTACTTCCCGGGTATGGTTCTGATAAAGGAACTAATTGTCCTTCTTCATCGAATTTTACTCCGTTGAGAATAACGAATCCCCCTTTATTATGAGGATCGCCTGCCATAAAGGATTCCCCGAGGAAATCGAGGCTTGTTCCATTGATAATTACCTTGGGCCGTCCAACAGAATTAATCATAGGACGTCCTGCTGCGTTGCCCTTAACATATATTGAACCTCCTTTGGCACCATACAGAAATGTCTGACCTACATCGCCATGAATTACTAATTTGCCATCTTTGATTATTTGTCCCAATTGATCTTGTGCATTACCATGTACAGTAATGGTTAACCCGTCAATACCCGAAGCAAGATAATCGCCACAGCTACCATATACTTCAATTGAAACATCATGTGTTTCAGGCCCTAATCCACACCCGAGATATCGCTGTCCGGCACAATTGAAAATTATAAAGTTTCTCCAACCCATTTTATATGCCTTCACTAAGAAAGTAGCATCGCATTCATTGCCTTCAGGAGGGAAAAGCTTAGCATCAATTATAAGTGTCTTCTCATCATTTACGGGTTTGCGCAGGTTGTTTCTTGTTTCAAAATCAATTTGCCTGTATATTATCCCATCTTCTCCTTTAGCAATCAATTTTGGAAGACCTTTAAACAATTTATCTATCTCGGTGCGTACAATATGAAGAATATGCGAGCGTCTTTTATTGCCGGTAGGATAGTGCTGATCATTCAATAATGTAAGCGTATTGATCGCATACGTTGTATATGCTCTGTTATTTGCGAGTTCCCTGATAATTTTGCAGAATGCCCAGATATCACCGAAGTACCATGACTGAATATTTGCTTTGAAATAATCAACAAGAGATTTTCCATTCTCAACATGGTATGTAACAGCTTTGATAATTTGATCTTTAATTTCTGAAGATCCTTTTTCTGAAACAAAATCACAACCTTCTGTTTTATCAGTTATATGTACAGCACGACCGAATTTATCTTTACACTCTAATCTGTAAACACCTTTTTCGTTGGGGACAATATCAAACATGAAAGTTCCGCCATCTGAATAGCTCCCCCCTCGTGCGTTCCAATATTTGTCGGCAACCGGGCATATCCTTTTGTCGTCTTTTGCAAGACTTGCAAGTGTCGCATCGATAGCTTGTTTTTCCGAACCGATTAAGCCCACCTGTACTTCACCTTCCACAAAAGCAAAAACCTGTGGCCTTAACATGGCGGTGTCTGTTATTCCCATAAGTTGGAATCTGTGATTTTCCAGAAGATTTCGGGCTATGATAAAGAACCATGGTCCGTCAGGTGAACCATGCATATGGGTAGCCTGTATAGCCCTGTAAATTTTTTGCTTTTCTTTTGGTAAACGGTCAAAGTCCAATTCTGTGGTGGGTCCTAATGCTTCAATAATGTATTCAACCGGATATTTGTACGTACGTGAAAGCAAATCAAACATTAATGCTGATACCTCGGTGTCGGTAATAAATTGAGGATAAATATTCCGTTGTTTAAGATATTCTGTTACTGAATGATAGTTGGCAAAGTCCCCATTATGTACAAGCGCCATATTCATTGCAGTAAATGGATGGGCTCCCCCCGGATGCCAAACTCGTCCCCTTGTAGGATATCGTTGGTGGGCTATCCACACGTGTGCACACAAATCGTCTATTTTGTAATATTGAGTAACCGCCTCTGCAAATCCTACCACCTTCAGGATCATTATATCCCGGCCATGGGACATGACAAAAGCCATTTGGTTTTTTGGGGCAACATAAAATTCATGGTTCAATTTGAAGCTGTTCTGGTTCACTAATTCATCTTCTGAATCCCTTCTGTCAAGTTTTTCCAAATTATTATCTGTGATGAATTTATTCAGGACACTTGTTTTTGTTCTTACAAAATAGCGGTATACATCAGGAGGCTTTACTTCAAGACCAGGTACACTTTTCCAATCATCAACTGTATCAAGTTTTGAAGATTTTTTAATATTGAATACAGGATCAACATATTTTTTCTCAACATCCTTGCGACAACCTGAGTCAAGATATGCTATATGCAACATGTAACAATCATCTAATATTTCCCTTGAAACGTTTAATTGTTCCGGGATAAAACCAACTGCTGCAATACCTCCACCTTTGCCATTACCACGGTTATGCATTAACCTGGATGGTTCGTGGATATGTTTCCCGGGGACCGGTTCGGTACAACAAAACCCTATAACCCCACATCCGCCTTCTGCCTCCATAGTGCCAGGTCTATGCTGATAACCGGTACTCTCTACTAATCGTCTCTTCGAGTTCAGGATATTTTCTATTCGATCGTTATACATATACTACAAATTATCAGATATGTCTAAATGTCTCAATAAGTCTGTGCGTCCGCGTAATTCCCTGATACTTTTCAATCCCAGGCCTTTTAAAATGTTTTTAATACCTATAACCCATACATTGTATAAATTGATAATTCTTTGTGTTCCCCAATCCAGCTCGACCTGAGTAATAAGTCCGGGATCAGTTGTTGCAATTCCCCTTGGACATCCCCGTCCGCTTGAACAACGGCTGCATCTTAAACAACTAAGGGCAATTAGCTCTGCAGTTCCAACTATTACTCCATCAGCTCCAAGCGCTATTGCTTTCACTATGTCGAAATGGTTTCGGATACCACCGCTGGCCATCAGTACAACTGCATCGCGTGCACCTTCTGAAACCAGGAAGTTGTGTACTTTAGGAATAGCATAGTCAATTGGCATTGCGATGTTTTTCTTGGCGATGTCAGGGGCCGCACCCGTTCCCCCATAGCCACCATCAATATGGATAATATGAGTACCGGCGTAATAGCTCCCCACAGCTACCATATCAACATCGGTCGGGGTTGAAACTTTTGTTGAGATAAGGGCACGGGGATTAACATGTTTCATCCAATCGATATGCTTCATATGGTCCTCGATTGAATAAACACTATGAAAAGGAAAGGGAGAAAACAAAGGGATTCCCTGAACAGCTTCACGCATTTTTGCAACGGCAGGTGTGTTTTTTGTTCCCAGCAGGTGACCTCCCAGACCAGGCTTAGCACCTTGTGCATATTTGAATTCGATGATCGGTACCCGTTGAATAGTTTCTTCCCTTACTCCAAAAAGTCCGGTAGCAACCTGAGTTATCATGTGATCGTCGTATGGTCTCAGACGTTCCATATATCCTCCTTCTCCGGAACAGGAAAATGTATTCCAGGCAGTTGCTGCTCTTACTTTTGACAATTGGGTAACATTGCTGATCGAACCAAAGGACATGCCTCCGCCATACCAGGGGACATCTATTTTAATTTTTGGACGACCATCGTTTCGTTTATTGAGGTCGAGGCTGATGTCGATCTCATCTTCACTTACATTGACCGGTCTGTCGGGAAAAGCGATCCTGATACGATCAAATCCTCCTCCTGAATCTCCCGTTTCATACTCAAAATCATAATCATCGGGGATAGGGGCACCCGTTTCGGCCATATACCATGTTGCCAGAATCATATCTGCCGTCCACCTGTAATCACCCAGGGCCTCCATCATAGGGTTTTTCACTAATTTGAGAGCCCCTTGCGGACATTTTGCAACGCAAAAATGTTCGGTTTCTTCACAAACAAAACCATTGCATTTGTAACTTTTGGGAGATGCAAAAAGTCTGTAACCCTCCTTCAATATATGCACACCTTTTACGCATGTTTTAACACAGGAACCACACATATTGCATTTTTCTTCATCGCGAAAAATGATATATTTTGCAATTTCATTGCGATATCTTGAAGGAGCAGGTTTCACAGTCCGTTCCACCTTTGCCTGCGTAACACGGGTTTTAAATGTATTCGCGGGCAATATCTCTTCCAGGTTAAAGCTGTTTTCTAAAGATTGGTCCATAAATTTCTTCTTCAATTTCGTCTTTAAACATAGCACGACCTACATCACCACGTAACCGGCGCGCTTCTCTCATACCCATTGCACCCATTAACTCGACAATTTGCCAATGCCATGCTCCCATCAGATTTGTCATTCGCCCGGAGCCGTATTTTAAATCGATTGCTTTATCTAATTTGGCAGGGCAATAATCGCCCGGCTTACAACTTTCACATAACCGACATTCTAAAGCAATCAATAATGGTACATTAATTGATACCAGGTCGGCACCACAAATTAGAGCTTTAGCAACATGTTCCGATAAAGCAATACCACCTCCGGCGATAAGAGTTATCTCATCGCGCTTTTCATTTTTGATGAGGTTGTCATGAATTTCACGAATAACTTCCTTAATAAATCTGGGATTCTTAACCCCAATTTCGTTTCCATTTAAATCAGCTACCAGATGAACAGCTTCAACATTAATTTTCGAGAGTTCCTCAACCCGTTTTACAGCCTTGTCATTCAGATTGACCCTTACTGAAACAATTATTTCAGAATGCATTCTCTTAATCGATTCTATATGTTGCCCGACATTTTTGTCATCACAAATCTCAATAAGTCTTGTTTTGCACAGAATGTCTTTTGGTATTTCAGGCCCATCAGGATTTAAATAGAACGCCACATGGTCAAGATAGTCTGTTTTATTTTCGAGTTTAATGTCCTTCCATTTTTTTGAATCAACGATTGCTATAAGACCTGTTTGTTTCGCAGTTAGAACAACGCATGAATCCACAGCAGGAAGTGTGTGTTCTTCCGATGACATATCAAAAATTACAGGAAATGGCAACGAGATAATTGGAGGAAGAACAGTGATTAGTTTATCATTTTCAAAATCAAGGTGCGATGGTTTTCTGCCAATGTCAACAGATGTGCTGATATATTCTCTTCCGTGGATACCATCCCGGGTTGGTCTTACAATTTCAGACATATCTGTCCACATGGAATCAAATCCCTGGCCTGAAAATTTCCCCCTGTAACCTGCTCCTGAAACAGGTACCTTCCCGGTTTCTGCCTCCAGCCATGTTGTTCCCAGAATTTGAGGTGTCCAGTATGCATTACCCAGTTTTCGATAATCCGGGTTTATGGACATGGTCAGCAGATTCTTCGTGCAATTTTGTATACAATAGAAACATCCCATACATTCATAATATAAAGTATGAACCTCATCTATATCTCTTATGAATGTATTTTCCTCCCTGTACTTATCGTAGATACATGCCTTTTTAACACAATTATGACATCTTGCACAATCTTCGCTCCAGTCAACGACACCAAATTTGCCGATACGGGGGAGTCGCGGTTGGATGAGTGAGGTTTTAATATGATATTTTTCAGGCATAACTAATTTTTTTACAAACCAGCATCTGAAATAATTTCGCTGATGATCCCTTCTTTTCCACCGGAAATAATATGAATTCCGCTTAATCCTTTCATTTCCTTAATTTTACTGATCGTTTCAACACAGATAGCTATCCCCATTTTCATCTGAGCTTCCAGGTCTCCTGCTTCCTTAATCCTCTTTATATGAGATTCCGGAATATAAAAATCGGTATGCTTATTCAGCAGGTTTAATGCCTCTTCATAACTTTCGAGCGGATAAATGCCGGCAATAATTGCAGACTTTTCCGTAATGCCTTCCTGGTAAGCAGCATGCAACCATTCCTGGAAATCAGTTGTATTGAACACTGCCTGGGTTTGGATAAATCTTGCTCCGGCTTTAACTTTCTTCATGAGCCTCAGAATATTAAGTTCAAGAGGCCTTAAATAAGGATTTACAACAGCACCTGCAAGCATTGAATAATTGCCTTTTATCTTTGCACCATTTAATAATGTCCTTTCAGTATTCATCTTATTTACCAGCTCAATAAGTTGAATAGAATCCAGGTCATAAACATTAGCTGACTCAGGCATATCTGTCAGGGTTTGGTGATACCCTGACAAACACAAAATGTTTTTAATCCCCATGGAAGCGGCTCCCAAAATATCAGACTGAAGGGCTATACGATTACGATCGCGGGTAACCAATTGATAAATCGGTTCTATTTCAGCCTGCTTCAATTTTATTGCAGCTGCCAGACTTGATATCACCGGACCAAAAGGATTGTCAGCAACATTAACGGCAACCGCCGGACAATTCATAAATATATTGCGTGGTTTGGCTTCAATGTCAGTATCCGGCAAGTATTCAGCTGTAATAATAAAATCACCGGCTATGATTTTTTTCGCTAATAAACTCTCCATTTATATATTCATTATATAACTTAAACTTTTTCTTTAATATATTGTGGGTTTGTTTTCAGATGTTTCCTGAAGTTATTGATTTCATCTGCTAATGTATCCACAGAATTTCCTTCCTGCTGATGGATGCATCTAATACATCCTCTGCCAAACCCCGCTTCATCCAGTAAATCATCTATAGCTTCAATGCGTTTTTGTGCACGAAGATTCCCCTGTAAAAATTTACATTCACCTATCTTGCAGGTTAATAAAATTACCCCGTCCGATCCGGTCTCGATAGCTTTGAGAAGATATAATAAATTGACCCTTCCCGAGCAGGGCAGGCTTACTGCATTTAGTTTAATGTTTTCAGTTTTTGAGGCACAGTAATGTATTTCTTCAGCAGAATATGAATTTGAACAATAGAAAAGTGTGATGTCAACTACCTGGTTATTCATTTTAGCTTTATTGTCTTTTTCAAAGTTGCAAATAAGTAATATGACTAAACTATATTTTAACCATCTTTCTGTAAGCTCTTAGTTTTTTGATATTTAATTACTAAATGCAAACAAATGTTGATTTATTGTTGCAATTTGTAATTTTATAAGCGTAAAAATAGAATAAAAATTATTTTATTTACAGTTTTAGTTAATAATTATATAAAAATATTTTAAAAATTGACTTTATCAGCTCAATTTGTAAAAAATAAAAACGCAACTATCTTAAATAATGATAATTGCGTTTAATTTCTGTCGGGGTGATCTGACTCGAACAGACGACCCCTTGCACCCCATGCAAGTGCGCTAGCCAACTGCGCCACACCCCGTTTCATCCACCGTAGCTTCAGCGAAGGTGGAATTTGACCGCGAATCCGCCAATCGGCGGAGAAGGCGGTTAAAACATTTGCAAAAATAATCAACTATTCGGATAATGCAATAAGACAAAAAGTTCAAAGTTGAGTATATTTGCAAAATTAAATATGGGAAGCAGATATGGATATATTTAAACCACTGGATCTTCAGAAAGATTCTCACAAAACAACGAATATAGAAAACATTGAAAAGGTCAGATGCCTTATTGTCGGCTCTGGTCCTGCAGGATATACCGCTGCAATATATGCCTCAAGAGCTAATCTGAATCCTGTTCTTTATACCGGATTGCAGATGGGGGGGCAATTGACAACCACAACTGAAGTTGATAATTATCCCGGATATCCCGATGGTATAACAGGACCACAAATGATGGAGGATTTTAAGAAACAGGCTGAGCGGTTTGGTGCGGATATCAGATTTGGAATTGCCACAACAGCCGATTTTTCAGATAAGAAACTTAAAGTAACTTTTGATGATAATAAAATTATTGAAGCGGATGCTGTAATTATTGCTACAGGTGCTACAGCAAAATACCTGGGCCTGGAATCGGAGACTAAATATGCAGGAATGGGTGTTTCTGCATGTGCTACCTGTGACGGTTTTTTTTACAAAGGGAAGGATGTAGCAGTTGTCGGTGGAGGAGATACGGCAGCTGAAGAAGCAACTTATCTGGCTGGACTCTGCAGGAAAGTCTATCTTATTGTCAGGAGGGACAGCCTCAGAGCATCCAGGACTATGCAGGATAAAGTCTTCAGGACAAGGAATATCGAAATATTATGGGAGCATCAGACTGTTGACCTTTTTGGCGAAAATGGTGTGGAGGGAGTAACCCTTATAAAGAAAAAGGGCACTTCTGAAGAAGAAATTCTGAAGATAAAAATCGATGGATTTTTCCTTGCTATAGGCCATACTCCAAATTCAGAGGTTTTTAAGAAATTTATTGAAACAGATAAGGTTGGATATATAAAAACCATTCCGGGCACATCAAAGACCAATATCGAGGGAGTTTTTGCGGCAGGTGATGTTCAGGATCCTTATTACAGACAGGCTGTTACAGCTGCAGGTTCAGGGTGTATAGCCGCCATTGATGCCGAACGTTACCTGTCAGAACTAAAATAGTTTTAATATGAAAACGTTCAAAAAGACATTCAAGATAAATGCTGAACCATCTGATATTTATTCAGCAATAACGAATCCTTATACTATTGAATTATGGTCAGGTTATCCTGCGGTGATGAGCACAGAGCCTGGCAGTGAGTTTTCTCTCTGGGAAGGCGATATCACCGGGAAAAACCTTGAATTTATTCAGGACAGGAAAGTGGTACAAGAGTGGTACTTTGGCGACCAGCCGGAAAAGTCAATTGTAACTATAACGATATTGCCTGACAGGGGAAACTCAATAATAAATGTTGAACATTCGAATATTCCGGATGAAGAGTTTAGTGATATAGCAGAAGGGTGGAGAGAGCATTATTTTGATGCAATTTCAAACTTCTTCAACCCTAATTTTTAGTATAGTCAGTTGAAAAAGATGCAGAAGATTTCTGACCGAAAAGTTCAAAAACATCCTCAGTGCAGGCAAGTATCAGATTGCCAATACCTTTAAAAGACAACGTATTCGAATAGAACTGTATTTTTGTATTCCACTCACGTATCCAGGACAAAATATGGTAATTAATGAACCGACGTATTTCTTTGCTCATCTCTACCTCACTTGCTTCATCATCCAGAACCATATATTTATCAATAAGCAAAGTCAGGAAAAGTAGTTCAATACCAAGGTGATCATCATCTATTTTCCCTTTGAATTTGGATTTCCATCCATAGGATTCATAGAAATCGGAAACACTTGAAAAATTATTGTTTGAGCTTCTGATTGTGTCCTTACTGTACAAAGATTCATAAGCAGGAGCAAGGGCAGGTTCTTGTCTGGCGAAGAGCCTTATGTAATCTTCATGCAGTAACTTCCCGAAGCTGGACTTGTCTGCAAATGAATCTTTGAGTTGGGAAGCCGCCTTAACGAAATTTGGATTAGAACTTGAGACCGGAAGATTTTTCAAGATACCTTTTTCCCAGAAATCCGCTATGCACTCTTTTGAGGGTTCATGCATTATCATACTTCCACCAAAATAGAAAAGCATATTATAACCCTTTAAAATATCTTGATTATGGCTCTTAATGCCCATTCTTTTAAATATTGCTATTATATTAATAATTCATACCCCAGGAAAAACTCAGGAATGACTCCGGATTTGATTATTATAACCATCCTGGCAAGATTTTGTTCGAAATAAATTAGAAAAATTAACTCACCACCCCTATGTGCTGCTAACGGAAAAAAGGGGAGAGTTTTGAGGAGATGCAAAAATAAAAAAAGCTGCTCCCTGGGGAAGCAGCTTCTTTTAATACTCAATTATTTTTCTTTAAAAGTTAAAATCGACAAGTTCATCAGGATACTCATGATTATCAACTTTCGCTTTTATTTCTCTGAAGGCATTAACTGTATAATCAACATCTTCAAGGGTGTGGGCGGCTGTTGGTATGAGACGCAACATAACCACATCTCTTGGAACAACAGGATATATAACAACGGAACAAAAGATCGCATAATTTTCACGAAGGTCAAAAATCATCTGCGTTGCTTGTGGAACACCGCTTTTCATATACACAGGTGTAACTGGTGATTCTGTTTTTCTCAGATCCAGTCCGGCACTTCTTAAACCTTTTTGCAGAGCCTTGACAATAGTCCAGAGTTTTTCTTTCTGCTCAGGGTGTGCCTGAATATACTCCAGTCTTTTAATTGCTCCAAGTGTCATAGCCATGGGAAGTGACTTGGCATATATCTGTGAGCGAAGATTGTAGCGAAGATAGTTGATAACGTCTTTTGTACTTGCTACAAATCCTCCGATGCCGGCCATCGATTTTGCGAATGTTGCGAAGTAAACATCAATCTGGTCCTGCACACCTAAATGTTCCCCGGTGCCACTGCCATTACTACCCATGGTTCCAAATCCGTGAGCATCATCAACAAGAAAACGAAACTGATACTTCTTTTTCAAGGCAGCTATTTTATCGAGCTTCCCAAGATCACCAGCCATACCAAAGACTCCCTCCGTAATAACCAATATCCCCCCGCCTGACTCTTCAGTAAGTTTGGTTGCTCTTTGTAACTGTTTTTCACAATTTTCGATATCGTTATGAGGATAAACAAATCGCTTGCCCATGTGAAGTCTCAGACCATCCATTATACATGCGTGAGATTCTGAATCATACACAATTACATCATGCCTGTCTACAAGGGCATCTATTATAGAGACCATACCCTGATAACCAAAGTTCAGAAGGTAGGCATCTTCCTTGTGGACAAAACGGGCTGCCATCTCTTCAAATTTTTCATGATTCGAACTATGTCCCGACATCATTCTGGCACCCATTGGATATGCCAGACCGTATTTTTCTGCTGCCTCGGCATCAACTTTTCGGATCTCAGGTTGATTTGCGAGTCCGAGATAATTATTTAAACTCCAGGTCAAAACTTTTTTACCTCTGAACAGCATGTGAGGAGCGATTTCACCCTCCAGTTTTGGAAACGCAAAATACCCATGCCCAAATTCCTGATATACACCTATTGCACCTCTGTTTTTCTTAATCTTTTCAAATATATCCATGATAAACACCCTTTCGAAAAATTTTCACAAAATTAAAGATAATCACGGTTATCATTATACCTATTTATACCTAATTTCCGACAGGCCCATATGAAAGTATAATAAATGTATAATTATTACGTTTTTATGCCTGAAATGATTTTTTTTCTGTAATTTTGCGCAACAATTTTTTTTATGAGGTTTAGATTATATATTGTCCTGATAATTTTAGTGTTGGTAAGCTCTTGCGGAGGATATGAAAAACTACTGAAGAGTACTGATTACGATCTTAAGAAATCAAAGGCCAAAGAGTATTATGATGCTGGTCAGTATGTTAAAACTACTGAACTGTTAACACAGATACTTCCCAGATACAAGGCTACAGAAGAGGCTGAAGATCTTAACTGGATGAATGCCCAGAGTTACTTCGGAATGAAGGATTATTTCATGGCTGGAAGTTATTATAAATCATTTGTTGAACAGTTTCCTTTTGGCAAACATGCAGAAGAAGCTAATTTTAAGGCAGCATTATGCGATTATAATATCTCATCGCGTCCGGAACTGGATCAGGAAAATACAAGGAATGCAATAGAAGGATTTAAAATTTTCATAAACAAATTTCCCAACAGTTCGAAAGTAGAAGAAAGCAAGAAACTGATGACTGACCTTGAAGACAAACTGGTAGAAAAATCATATCTGAGTGCAAAACTTTATTACGACATGAAACAATATAAGGCAGCAGTAATTGCACTGACCAATAGTCTTAAAGAATATGCTAGTTCAAAATATAGGGAAAAGATGATGTACCTCAAGCTGAATTCTCTTTATCGGTATGCGGAACTCAGTTATACTGAAAAACAAAAAGAGCGATACCAGGCTACTCTTGATGACTATTATTCTTTTATGGAAGAATTTCCAAAAAGCACATACACAAAAGAAATTAATAGCATCTACCAGAAAACGAATAAATATCTTAAAGCAGGAATTCCTGAAAGTGGAGTAAAATAATCAATAAATTTATGGATTACAGAAAATCAGTAGCACCCGTAACAACTGTTACACGCAATCTAGACCTGATGACTCAGGGTACAGGAAATATCTATGAAACGGTAATCGTTGTTTCCAGAAGATCAAACCAGATATCGGTTGAGATGAAGCAGGAACTAAATAAGAAACTTGAAGAGTTTGCCTCTTATAGCGATAATCTCGAGGAGGTATTTGAAAACCGTGAACAGATTGAGATCTCGAAATTCTACGAACGGCTTCCAAAACCAACACTCATTGCTTTACAGGAGCTTGAGGAGGGTAAAATATTCTACAGAAACCCGGAAAATCCTGCCAAACAGAAGTAATATTTAGCATAAACATGCTGAAAGGCAAAAACATACTTGTCGGTGTAACCGGAGGTATTGCAGCTTATAAAACTGCAACTATCATCCGGTTGCTTATTAAAGAGAGCGCCAATGTTAAAGTAATTATGACTGAACATGCCAAAGAGTTTATTACACCACTTACTCTGGCCACTTTATCAAAAAATTCAATATTTACGGAATCCTTTGATCCGGAGAACGGAGACTGGAATAGTCATGTGGATCTTGGGTTGTGGGCTCATCTGTTCCTGGTTGCCCCTGCCACTGCGAATTCCATAGCAAAAATGGCCAACGGAGTTGCAGATAATTTACTTCTTACTACTTATTTATCAGCACGTTGCCCGGTCTTTGTTGCCCCTTCTATGGATCTGGATATGTTAAATCATCCGGCAACAATTATTAATATTGAGACTCTGAAAGCTTTTGGAAATTATATACTAGAGCCAACAAGCGGAGAGCTCGCAAGTGGGCTGACAGGTAAGGGCCGTATGGCTGAACCTGAAGATATCGTAAAAGAAATCGGGAACTTCTTTACAAAAAAAAAAACTATAAGCCCCTGAAAGGCAAGCGCCTTTTAATCAATGCAGGACCAACCCGCGAACCTCTGGATCCTGTTCGTTTCCTTAGTAATTATTCGTCTGGCAAAATGGGAATTGCACTGGCACATGCAGCTTCAGAATACGGCGCTGAAGTGGAGTTGGTTCTTGGACCCGTAAGTTTCACACCGGAAATCAGGTCCTTCGAAATTATTAATGTCACAACAGCAGAATCAATGGCTGCAGAATGTATAGCTAGATTTCCTTCCTGCGACGTTGCGATTTTGTCAGCTGCAGTTGCTGATTTCACCCCGGTTGAAGTCAAAGGAGCGAAGATAAAGAAAGATGAGAAGGAATTACTCTTAAGACTTAAACCAACTACAGATATTGCTCAAACTCTGGGAAAAACAAAAAAACCATCCCAGATAATTGCAGGATTTGCCCTGGAAACTGACAATGAATTGGAGAATGCAAAAGATAAGCTACTCCGGAAAAACCTTGATATCATTGTTATTAATTCGCTTAAAGACAGGGGAGCTGGTTTTGGACATGACACAAACAAAATTACTATAATTGACAGATACAATAATATTGATAAATTTGAGTTGAAATCAAAAGATGAAGCTGCAAAGGATATTCTTAATAAAATTGTTTCAATGATTAAATAATGTATCGGATTGACAATGGTGCGTTTATCTAAATATTATTTCATTGTATTTCTGGCTTTTTCTCCCGCCATCATCCAGGCACAGGAACTGAATTGTAATATCCAGATATCAGCTCAGCGAATACAGGGATCCAACCGCCAGGTATTTGAGAGTATGCAGCACGACCTTTTTGAGTTTATGAATAATACAGTGTGGACTAACCATGTGCTCAGTTACGCTGAAAGAATTGATTGTAATATCCTTATTAACCTCAATGATCAGTTATCGGCTGATGAATTCAAAGGAACAATCCAGATACAGCTAAGCAGACCAGTTTTTAATACAACTTATAAATCCACAATGCTGAATTTCATAGACAATAGTTTTCAGTTCAGATACGTGGAATTTCAGCCGTTGGAGTTTGACCCGAGCACCTACAGGTCAAGCCTCGTTTCGGTTCTGGCTTACTATACTTATATGATTCTTGGATTTGACTACGATTCTTTTGCCCCGATGGGAGGTACAGAGTTTTTCCAGATGGCAGAAAAAATTGTTACAAATGCCCAGAATGCTCCTGAACCTGGCTGGAAACCTTACGATGGTTCCCGTAACCGAAACAGATACTGGCTTGTAAAGAATGTTCTCGATAAAGAGTACGAAGGAGTAAGACAGTTCCTGTATGACTATAATATTAATGGTCTCGATAAAATGGAGTCGAAAATTGCTGAGGCAAGAACCAGTATGGTTGAAAGTTTAAAACTGATACAGGATGTCTATAGAAAAAAACCTGATCCGTTCATGTACCTTGTGCAGGTTATAATGGACGCAAAGTCGGACGAGCTTATAAATATTTTTTCAGAAGCTTTCCCTGAAGAAAAAAGCCGTGTTGTGCAGATTTTAACAGAAATTGATCCGGCAAACAAGGCAAAATATGAAAAGATCAATTCAGCCACTGTACCCTAATAACCAGTTATGCTCATAAAACTGTTTGTTCAAAATTATGCGCTTATAAAGGAACTGGACGTTGAACTTGAAAACGGACTGACAATCATCACCGGCGAAACAGGAGCCGGTAAATCAATTCTATTAGGTGCTCTTTCCCTTATTCTTGGAACAAGAGCAGATTCATCAGTACTTCTTGATAAAAATGAAAAATGTGTAGTAGAAGGCACCTTCAGAATTGAGGAATACGATCTTAAGGAGTTCTTTATATCTAATGAGCTTGATTATGAGACTGTTACTTCCCTTAGAAGAGAAATTAATCCTGCAGGGAAATCCAGGGCTTTTATCAACGATACTCCTGTTACCGTAAACATCCTTAAAGAGCTTGGCGACAGACTTATTGATATTCATTCCCAGCATCAGACTCTGATGCTTCATGACAACTCATTCCAGCTTAATTTGATTGATTCATTCTCGGGAACTGCCAAACTAAAAACTAAATACGGTGAAACCTACTCAAATTACAGGAAACTAAAAAAAGAATATATTATAATCAAAGAAAAAGCTGATAAAAACAGGGCAGATCTCGAATATTACCAGTTTCAGATTAATCAGCTTGAGGAGGCCAATTTGTTTCATGGCGAGCAGGAAGAGCTTGAAGCAGAACAGGAATTACTAGGACATGCTGAAGAAATAAAACTGGCTTTAAGCACATCCTCAAATCTGTTTTTTACCGAGGGGCAATCAATACTTTCAATGCTCAGAGAAGTAAAGGCCAATTTAGGAAGAATAAGAACCTTTTTGCCCGATAGTGAAAGTCTTCTCTCAAGAACTGAGTCGTCACTTATAGAACTTGATGATCTTGCAGCCGAAATAGAAAAATTGGCAATCTCTATAGAGGCTGACCCTCAACGTCTTGCAAATATCAACGGCCGTCTTGACAATATCTATTCACTGATCCAGAAACACAGAGTTAAAAACCTTGATGAGCTGATAATTAAGAAAGAGGAGATTAAGGCTCTTATAAAATCTATTGTATCCGGCGATGAACGACTGATTGAACTGGAAGGACTTCTTGAAAAAGAGTTCAATTCATTAAAGACAATTTCTGAAGAGATGTCTGCCAGGAGAAGGAGCGTGCTGCCCGATATTGAATTACGGATTACGGAATTGCTCAAACAGCTTGGCATTCCTAATGCAAAATTCAGAATATCTCTTACAGAATTACAGGAATTTACTCCAACAGGTATTGACCATGCCGACTTTTTATTCTCTGCAAACAAACAGATTGCACCTGAGAACCTTGCTAAAATAGCTTCGGGTGGTGAATTATCACGTGTTATGCTCAGCCTTAAATCTTTGCTGACAAAAAATACAAATCTGCCTACAATTATATTTGATGAGATTGACGCAGGAGTATCCGGAGAAGTTGCTGATAAGGTAGGACAGATATTATCAGGTATGGGGAAGTATATGCAGGTCATCAATATTACACATCTCCCGCAGGTTGCTTCGCGTGGAACACGGCACTATCATGTCTATAAAGATGATACAGACAATTCAACATTTACCCGGGTTAAATTGTTAACACACGACGAAAGGATACTTGAGGTTGCCAGATTATTAAGCGGTAGTGAAATTACCGAGACTGCAATGAAAAATGCCCGGGAACTTCTGAAAGCCGGAAAGAATTAACTCAAACATATTACAATGAGAGAAGGACTTTTAAAAGGGAAAAAAGGTATCATTTTTGGTGCCTTGAATGAAAAATCTATTGCCTGGCAGGTTGCCCTTAAAGCATGGAAGGAAGGGGCTGAGCTGGTACTGACTAATTCACCGGTTGCTTTAAGATTGGGAAATATAAATGATCTGGCAAAATTGACTGCTAGTAAAGTAATTCCTGCAGATGCAACAAAGATGGATGAAATTGAGAACCTGCTTTCTGAAAGCATGAAAATTTTTAAGGGAAAATTCGATTTTATTCTTCATTCCATAGGTATGTCACCAAACGTAAGAAAAGATATACCCTATGAAAATACCAGTTACGAGAACATGCTGAAAACATTTGATATATCAGCTCTTAGTTTTCACCGTGTTCTTCAGACGGCTTACAGGCTTGATGCGTTGAAGGAATGGGGCTCAGTTGTAGCTTTGTCATATGTTGCAGCTCAACGGACCCTGTCGGGTTATAACGATATGGGTGATGCAAAAGCTCTCCTTGAATCTATCGCCCGCAGCTTTGGCTATATATATGGTCGCGACAGGAGAGTGAGGGTAAATACTGTATCACAGTCTCCCACTGCCACTACCGCAGGAAGTGGTATCCATGGTTTTGAATCTCTTATCGATTTCTCCGAGAGGATGTCGCCTCTCGGAAACGCCACAGCAGAAGAATGCGCCGATTATTGTGTTGCGTTGTTCTCCGACCTTACACGTAAAGTAACAATGCAAAACCTTTTCCACGATGGGGGATTCTCAAGTATGGGTATGAGTCTCAAAGCCATTGAACAGTATCAGAAAAGCTTTGAAGAATGCAAGTGAGACTATGGATATATAAGTATAAACACCTATTTTTCAAGCGACTTGACTTTCAGTGAGTCGCTTTTTTTATATTTGATCGGAACAAAAACCTGTCCCCGATGATAAAAATTATACTCCTGGTTCTTTTTTACTTCACCTTTCCTCTGGTAATTATTTATTTGTGTAAACAATGGTCCTTTCTTCAAAAAATGGGTTCAATTGTCCTTGCTTACGGATTTGGTCTTCTTATAGGCAGCACCGGGATTTTTCCACAAGGAAGTGATGGTTACAGGCTTGCCCTTCAGGGAAAGTCATCTCTCCCAAAAACGGAAGTCGAAACACTTATTAGTCAGGGCAAAGCAACCGAAAAGGACCTGTTTGTTAACCAGATTGCATCTGTCCAGGATATAATACCATCGATTGTAGTTCCGCTTGCTTTCCCCTTATTGCTTTTTTCTCTTAATCTCAAGAGATGGATTCGTTATGCAAGAAAAGGTTTCATTTCGGTTGTACTCGCACTGGTCTCAGGTCTTGTAATGGTAACAGCAGGTTTTTTCATCTGGAAAGATTCAATTCCTGAAAGCTGGAAACTTGCCGGCATGTTTGAAGGAATATATGCAGGAGGAACTCCGAATTTTGTTGCAATAAAAATGGCATTAAATGTAGATGCTAACCTTTTTGTCATCGTCAGTACTTACGATATGATAGTAGGTGCTTTTCTTGTTCTCTTCTTTATAACCGTTGCTCCAAGGATCTTCAGATTCATTTTACCGCCATTTGAAGAATCAAAAGGAATAACAGGACATGAGGAAGAAATTGCAAGTCAGACAGAAAACCTTGAAGATTATTCGGGGATGTTTAAAAAGGGAGTATTTCTGCCTCTGCTGGGAGCCCTTGGTATATCAATCCTGATTTTTGCTTTTTCAGGCGGATTGGCATTGCTTCTGCCCCGACTCCCTATGATGGTTGTGGTAATTCTCTCAATTACAACACTCGGATTGCTTCTGTCGCTTTTAAAATCTATTAACGGGATTGAAAAAACATTTCAGCTGGGTATGTACCTTATCCTTGTTTTCTCTCTAACAGTTGCTTCGATGGCAAATATCAGGACCATGTTCGGGATAGGAATGCTAAATCTTATCTTATTCATTACATGGTGTTATTTCGGGTCTCTTGTCCTGCATATTATTCTTGCAAAAATATTCAGAATTGATGCTGATAATTTTCTTATTACATCGGCAGCATTTATTTTTTCGCCTCCATTTGTACCACTTGTTGCAAACGCACTTAAAAACAAGGACGTTATCGTCACTGGCATCACAGGCGGTATAATAGGTTATATAGTTGGTAATTACATGGGTGTGGCTCTGGCATATTTTCTGAAGGGATTCTAAAACATGTAATTCAACCCTATTGAGAATCCGATATTGCCATCCTGTTCATTGAAAGCTTTACCACAATCGATAGCAACTACAAAATTTTGATTCATGACCAGCATTACACTTACTCCTGCGCTCTGATGGAATTTCTCTGTTCCGGGTTTAAAGTAATCGGAAAAAGTATCAGTTAGATGCGCTGCATTCGTGAAAGTAGCAGCAAGGTTATTCGGAAGTTTAATGTCTTTTGTTACTCTTCCGAAATCATAAAATCCATTAAGTCCAAGATAACATTCCTGCTTAAATAATTTAAAGTATAGTGGTTTCCACCGAAGTTCAATATTACCCATAAAGAAAGCGTCGCCCACTACTCTGTCCAGCAATATCCCTCTTAAAGTTTTTGATCCGCCCAGGCCTTCTGAAGTTGCACCCGTAAGTCGCGATGTAATTACCTCTGATTCGTAAAAGAATGGAGTATGACCTGAAATCGTAGCCTGGTATCCTAAACGGTAAACCAGCGATAAATTCTTTTCTATTAAAGTAAAATATTGACGATGAATAATATACAATTTTGAAAATCCCCAGTTATTTCCCATGAATTTTGGAGCAACTGCAATACCAATCTCTGTCCAAAGACCTTTCATTGGGTTTGGTCGATTATCCCTGCTATCCCATGTAAGACCTACTTTCAGAGTGTTTATCCAACCTCCCTTAGCCTCATCTGATGGAATTATATTGTTTGCCAAATATTGTTCATAAAGGCCAGGTTCATCAGTAATAGACGGCAACTTTTCTTTCTTCCCTTTATTTAGTTTATCAATATTTACAGAGCTTGTTGTAAAATCCTGAAAAGCCAGACCAGCACTCCATTTTAAATGATCACCTGATAGCTTTCCCTGGAAATCATTCTTAAATCTGAACTGGTTCTTCTGATAACGATAAAACATTCTTGACCTGTAGATATCTGAGGATAATTTATTATCCATCCAGTCTTTGTTATATACTGATTCATATCCGTTGAATCCATAAAAAGTGGCTGCCCGGTTTGGAAGATAACTTAGATCACTTATCCAATAGACTCCCGGTATAATGTGACGTGATTCGAACATAAACCTGTAAATACCACTTCCTTTTGTATATCTTGAGATTTCAGTATAAGTATGATCAATAAAATCAGGATATTTACTGCCATCACCATAGTTAAAAAACTCTGCAAGTGCTCCGTACTCAAATCCGAGATCAGAGTCATATGTAATAGCAGGCAATGCTCCACCGAACTTCCATCCGGTTTTTACTTTTTTTTCCTGCGCCGATACCGATAATGCCAGCATAGATATAAGAAAAACTAAAAAGGTTCTTTTCATAGGTTAAAGGTTTAGTTCATGTTGTTAAAGATAAAGAAAAATGGAAATATCAGTCACTTTTTTTAATATTTGCTACCTTAGGACCTGAATTATACGATTAAATGCTTACAGGCTTACTCATTAAAAACATAAAGTGTCTTGTACAGACTGAAGATGTACCTGAATTAATGGTATGTGGCACTCAAATGTCGCATGTTAAAACAATCTATGATGCATATCTTTATATCAATGACGGACTTATAAGCGATTTTGGCAAAATGAAGGATCTTCAGAATAGTAAAATTCTGATTCAAAATCAACAGATTGAAACTATAGATGCCTCTGGCCGGTTTGTTTTTCCTTCGTTCTGCGATTCTCATACTCATCTTGTTTATGCCGGAAGCCGCGAGATTGAGTATACTGACAAAATCCGGGGCTTATCTTATTCACAGATAGCCAGGCGGGGAGGCGGAATACTTAATTCAGCAAAGATACTTCATGATACATCTGAAGATGAGCTGTTTCTTCAATCAATAAAACGTGTTAATGAAATAATTTCTTTGGGGACCGGTGCAGTTGAAATAAAAAGTGGTTATGGTCTGAATCCTGTTGATGAGATAAAGATGCTCAGGGTAATAAGAAGAATCAGAGATACTAGTCCGATCGAAGTCAGGGCAACTTTTCTGGGAGCTCATGCAATTCCTGAGGAGTATAAAAACAGAAGGGAAAGGTACGTTGATCTGATTATCAACGAGATGATACCGGTAGTGGCATCAGAGAATCTTGCTGATTTTATTGATGTTTTTTGCGATAAGGGATTCTTTACCGTTGAAGATACCGAAAGGATATTAATGGCTGGAATGAAACATGGCCTTATAGCTAAGCTCCACGCCAATGAGCTGGATTATTCAGGAGGAATTCAGACCGGCGTTAAATACAATGCTCTTTCTGTTGATCATCTGGAATTTACCGGCGATGAAGAAATAGCTTGTCTTACCGGATCGGAAACAATGCCTACGCTTCTCCCCGGATCGGCCTTCTTCCTGGGTATGCCTGATCCTCCGGTCCGAAAAATGATTAATGCAGGATTGGCGGTAGCGCTGGCGTCGGATTATAACCCGGGTTCATCGCCTTCAGGTAATATGAAACTGATAATGTCGCTGGGCTGTATTAAACTTAGAATGCTCCCTGAAGAAGTAATAAACGCTGTTACAATTAATACTGCTTATGCCATGGGAATTTCCGGAACACACGGCTCCATTGCCAGAGGTAAAGTAGCTAACGTATTTATTACTAAAGAGATACCATCATATGAATATATGCCATATGCTTTTGGAAGCAACCTTATTGAGACAATAATATTAAGGGGGAAGATTATAACTAAAACATATTAACCACAAAGGAACACAAAGGAGTAAGTCAATGATCCTTAGTGATCCTTTGTGATTCACTTTGTGATCCTTTGTGGTAGAAAATATTTTAAAAAATTCTTATTTATATGGAGAAGAAGATTATAGAATGTGTTCCGAATTTCAGTGAAGGAAGGGATATGGGAATAATTAAGCAGATAACTGACGTTATTGAATCTGTGGAGGGTGTTAAGTTGCTTGATGTGGACCCGGGAAAAGACACAAACAGAACGGTAGTAACTTTTGTAGGGAGCCCGGAAGCTGCATCAGAAGCCGCCTTTCGTTCAGTTAAAATGGCTTCTGAAATTATCGATATGTCAAAACATCATGGAGCTCATCCACGCATGGGAGCTACTGACGTTTGTCCGTTTGTCCCTGTTTCAGGAATTACAATGGAAGAGACTGTTTTATACGCACGTAAAACTGCCGAAAGGATTGGAAATGAGTTGGGTATCCCTGTTTATTGTTATGAGAACGCTGCCTATATACCACAACGAAGAAACCTTGCTGACTGCAGGTCGGGTGAGTATGAGGGACTCATGAAAAAACTTTCTGATCCTGAATGGAAACCCGATTTCGGGCCTTCAATATTCAATGAAAGAGCAGGTGCTACTGCGGTTGGTGCAAGGGACTTCCTGGTTGCATTCAATGTGAATCTTAATACTACATCAATCCGTCGTGCCAATGCTATAGCCTACGATGTCAGAGAAAAAGGGAGACCAAAAAGAGAGGGAGATCCGTTAAATGGAAAGATACTAAAGGATGAAAACGGTCAGAAAATTATGATACCCGGTTCATTGAAATCTGTAAAAGCAATTGGCTGGTATATAGAGGAATACGGAATAACTCAGATATCAATGAATCTTACCGATGTTTCTGTAACGCCGGTTCATATAGCTTTCGACGAAGTATGCCGCAAAGCTGATGCAAGGGGAGTAAGAGTTACAGGATCTGAACTTGTGGGGTTGATTCCTCTTAAGTCTTTACTCGATGCCGGACGGTACTTTCTGGCAAAACAACAACGTTCCGGCGGAGTATCTGACGACGAGCTTATAAAGATCGCAATCAGATCAATGGGACTTAATGACATCCATTCCTTTAAACCTGAAGAAAAAGTAATTGAATTTGTTATGGAGAATAAAAGCGAACCAAAACTGATTGACATGAATCTTAAAACGTTCATGAATGAGACTGCTTCAGAGTCACCTGCCCCCGGAGGTGGTTCTGTTTCTGCATATATGGGAGCACTGGGAGTTTCCCTGGGAACAATGGTTGCAAATCTTTCAAGTCACAAAAAGGGATGGGACGACAGATGGAAAGAGTTTTCAGACTGGGCAGAAAAAGGCAAAGCTATTCAGAATTCTCTTTTAAAGATGGTTGATGAGGATACAAACGCGTTCAACAAGATAATGGAAGCATTTGCACTTCCTAAAAAAACTGAAGAAGAAAAAAAATTGAGAGATATTTCCATTCAGGATGCCACAAAAAATGCAATTCTGGTCCCTTTAAAAGTCATGGAAACTGCCTTAGCTGGTTTC
>Ga0209748_1000135_pt1 | contig 45459 bp, 42 predicted proteins | sample BarGraIncu00421A_FD_185490 | JGI IMG/M metagenome (GOLD analysis project Ga0209748, IMG submission 185490) | Arctic peat soil microbial communities from Barrow, Alaska - Barrow Graham LP Incubations 004-21A (SPAdes) (version 2) | ecosystem: Environmental > Terrestrial > Soil > Wetlands > Peat... | reverse complement strand
TTTCAGTGCAGTACTGGTTTCAGAAACAAGTTTACCCCAAATATCCAAAGCCGGTAAAATTTCAACTTTATCATCTTCAATGTTAATATATACTGGTAAGCTTGCTCTACCTTCAAGAATAATGGCATCATAGCCGGCATATTTCAGGTATGCTCCCCATTGTCCGCCAGAGTTGGAAGATGCAATGGTTCCTGTTAATGGTGATTTAGTAACGACCATGTAACGTCCACCGGTTGGGGTAGCTGTTCCTGATAAAGGTCCGTTAATAATAATAATCTTGTTTTCAGGAGCAAAAGGATCTACTTTTGGATCAACCTCATCCGAGTAAATCTTTGTTCCTAAACCTCGACCACCAATAAACTTCTTAGCCAGTTCAAAATCTAAATCTTCTTTTGTAATACTACCGGTTGTCAGATTGATACGTAAAATCTTTCCCATGTAACCAAACATTTGTACTCCTTTTAAATCTTATTTATTTGTAACCTATTACAGTATACACCTTTTTGTCTGCTTTGTTAAATAAATATCAGGATTTAAGCCAAATGCAAAAATTTATCGGTTCCATCAGAATGGTTCCTACTAAAGAAACTGTTTCTAAAATAAATAAACACGCATTTTTTGTCTCTTTTCTTTTATTTCGCTAAACCAATGGTTTTTAAGATATTATACCCTAATCGCCGCTCTTTTCCCTCTAAAGGAAAAGCATGCATTACAATCATCGGATTGAAATTCAGTTCGATAATACCATAGATTGATTGGGGGTTTTCATAATCCTCAATGATCATATCCACCCCGCAAAATTTTGCATTAAAGGCTTTGGCTGCAGCCAAAGCCTTTGCAATAAAATCCGGGTGCATTTTATCGGTATAATCAATACTATCTCCGCCTGTACTGATATTCGAATTTCCGCGAAGAAAAATCATCTCACCTTTTGGCGGGATTGCCTTGACAGTCAATATCTGCTGTTTTAAAAACATTAATGACTGATCATCCAACTCAATTTTTTTTAATGGGCTGGTCTGTCCATCACCCCGGTAGGGATGTTCATTTTTCTCTTCAATTAATCCTTCAATGGATGTTACTCCATCCCCCACCACATTGGCCGGTCGTCGATGGAGCACTGCCACTACTTCATTTCCCATGGTGAGAAACCGAAATTCCAAACCTGGCAGAAAGGTTTCAATGAGAATAGCTGTGTCATGCTCAAACGCAATACGAGCCCCTTCTAAAAGCTCTTCCATGGTTCCTCCCTGGTTGAAAATAAAAATCCCCAATCCAAAGTTTGTTGATTTTGGCTTAATCACAACTTTTTTGCCAATATATTTATGCAGTTTCCGGCTTGCCTCATCCAGGTCAAAAAATTCCTCGCCTTCAGGCACAGGAACCATATTTTCCTTTAGAATCTTCTTTGTGACAACTTTATTCGCCATTAATAATGCGGTAATATAAGAGTCAGCACTTGTTTTCGTAGCCTGTTTTACATATTCTTTGTGATTACCACGTGTTAAAGCAATAATGTTTTCAGACGGATCCATAGCAGTAACCAAAACACCTCTGGTCATGGCTTCCTTAATTAAGATCTGAGTTGACATTTCCCAATCCTCAAACCCCTTAAGTTGATAGTGGTTTTTCTGGGCTTCTTTTTTATATTTTTTAGCCAAATCTAAATTCGCAGATATATATCCCTTTTCTGCCATTAGTACTTTGATGCGGTGAGCATAAGTCGTATCCGGATTTTTTACCCGGCCTGACATAACATTAATACACTTCCCCTGTCCCAGTTCTAAATAGTCATTGATCTCAGCTATTTTTTCTAAAATATCCTCTGCCCAGGCAGTTTTCAAGGTCCAATGCTGATGATCTAAAAGCTCTAATTCCGGGTTCAGTCCATGTTCAGCCACGAATTTCTCATTAAGAAGGGCTTCCTGCTGCCAAGTATCAAAATTTTCTTCACCTTCCAGTAAAAGAAATAACATGAAAACATTCAAAAATTCAAGATCAATCTCAGCAATACCGCATTTGTCGAAAACATTGAGATCGATGGTTCGAATTTCAAGGTATTGGATGCCATCCTTTTCCAGAGATTCCATTATATCTTTTAAATTTTTAGGTTTCAAACGAATCTGGGCGTACAGCTCTTTGACTTCAGAAATATCCCCTCTTGCAATAAATTCATTGATACTTTCGAAAAACTCACTCATGGAAGAATAATTGGGGTAAATATCTATTATATTTTTGTACCCGCTGCAACTCCCATTTCTTGAAGAGATCAGTATTTCAGTCAGAAAAGTATTCTTTCCGACATCATCCATATCGGTTAAACATTCCCGTAAATAGGAATCGTGAAGTGCCGGGGTGCACCCCATGAGATAAATAATCAACCATCGATACCTTAAATAATTTCTGAGCACCTTCAGGTAGAGCTTGTCTTTAAAATCTTTAAGGGTTGTATCGCTTTTTGATTCCTTCCAGAGCGTTTCAATAAAATCATCGCCAAATGAAAAATTATAATGAATCCCTGAAATCAGTTGGCGTTTGCCGCCATATTTCGCCATCAGCTTTTCACGGTAAGACCGCGCTTGCTTTCCAGCCTCTCCCTCATATATGGCAATGGGAATAACCGAATCATCCGGAATATCACAGGGCATGGACTGGGGCCAGAAATATTCGTTATTTTCTTCTATTTCGGAAATAACAATATTGGTAAGTGCCTCTAAGTTCTCATAGGTTTCTCTCACGGAATGAAATACCGGCGTTACAATTTCCACCTGACTTTCAGAAAAATCGGTGGTGATATAAGGGTTCTCCAGTTTATCTCCAAAAATCGGTGGATGCGGTGTTAATGCGAGCTTTCCCTGGTCTGTTACCCGGAGTCCTTCCCTTTCGATACCAAACCCTGCGGTTAAAATATCCTCAGGTGTCATTTTATGTTTTAATATTTCGATCATGCCTGTTAACCTTTCTCTTGACGTACAGAAGAAATGGTATGAACTGTACTGAAATTTTTTTTGTATTATACCACAGAAATGTTTAGTGCAAACTTTTATAATTCCTTATTATTTCTGGGAATTAAAAATAAGCACCTTGCTTCAAAATCAAAATTAATCGATTTTTATGTATATAAGTGCTATATCCAAAAGCTGTCCTAATTTCATTAAGAAATTAGGACAGCAGTTATTATTATTTATGGTCGGAGTGAGAGGATTTGAACCTCCGGCCTCATGGTCCCGAACCATGCGCGCTACCAAGCTGCGCTACACCCCGTTATTGATTGCAATTCCGACCTATTCATTGTAAACTATAATTATAAAAAAATCAAATCTGTTTGGAGGAAAAAATTTATGCATAACAAAAAACCGTTTTATCGTATTGGAGCATTGGTATTAGTCGCTGCCCTGATTCTTAGTATAATTGTCGTTTACGTCTTACCGTATTAATGAATATCCGTATTATTTCTGTTGGAAAAATAAAAGAAAAATACATGACCATGGCCATCCAGGAATACTCAAAACGCCTGGGGGCCTATTGTCGGTTGGAAATTATCGAAGTTAAGGACGAAAAAGTTCCTGAAAAGCTAAGTGATCAACAGCGTCTTAAGGCCATTCAAGCTGAAGGAAACCGGATCATTTCCTTTATAAAGGAAGATGAAATTCTGGCAACTCTTGAAATTAATGGCAATCAATTGGATTCCCCGGGCTTTTCAGAAAAGATTGAAGCCTATGGGATTCAGGGGAAAAGTCAGCTCACCTTTGTTATCGGTGGATCACTGGGGCTGTCCCCTGAAATTATCAGACGTTCCGACTGGAGTCTGTCCTTTTCAAAAATGACCTTTCCTCATCAACTCTTTCGGGTCATGCTTTTAGAGCAAATCTATCGAGCCTTTAAAATCATCCGAAGAGAAACTTATCATAAATAAATGCTAATTTATAGAACCAGAGAGGTGACTTATGCCCGATTATTTAGTTAAAGCAACTGCAGCCAAAGGTCAGATACGAGCATTTGCAGTAAGCACAAAAACCATTGTTGAAACTGCTCGCACTGTCCATCACACCAGCCCCGTCGTTACCCAGGCTTTAGGACGGCTCCTTACCGCAGGAGCCCTGATGGGCTCCATGATAAAGAATCGTGACGAGCTTTTGACCCTAAAAATTAATGGCGATGGTCCTATTAAAGGATTGTTGGTGACTGCGGACTCCCAGGGGAATGTAAAGGGCTATTCCTATGTTTCGGATTTAAAGGATACCACTTCTATCCCTATGACCGTTTCTGATGCTATTGGTTCAGGTTCCCTGACTATCATCAAAGATATGGGCCTCAAAGAGCCCTATGTGGGTTACTCCCCACTGGTAAGTGGTGAAATTGCTGAAGATCTTACCTACTATTATGCCAAATCTGAACAGATTCCAACATCCGTATCCCTGGGTGTTCTCTTAAATGAGGATGGCTCTGTAAAACAGGCTGGTGGATTTATTATTCAGCTCATGCCCTTTACTGATGAAGAAACGATCCTTAAGCTTGAAAATGTGTTAGCTGACACCTCTTCCATGACTAAGCTGATGGATGCCGGAAAAACACCTGAAGCTATTTTAAAAGAAATTTTTGTTAATCTTGATTTGAATATTACAACGACCGAAATCGTCAGATTTTTCTGCAATTGCTCCCGGGATCGAGTAACTAAGGCCCTTATCGCTATTGGCGAAGCAGAACTTGAAGATATGATTGCAGATGGTGAAAGCACGGAAATCAACTGTGATTTTTGCAGCGAGAAATATGTTTTTTCCACCGAAGATCTTCAATTGCTTTTAAATGCCATTCGCAAGAAGGAAAAAGAAACCGAGGTATAACATGTCATTAACAGAACGCGTAAGCGGTATACTCATGCATATATCAAGCCTTCCCGGTGATTATGGTATTGGCACTTTTGGCCGGGAAGCCAGAGATTTTATCGACCTTCTTGCCAATATGAATTGCAGTTACTGGCAGATTTTACCAACAGGGCCCATTGATGATTGCTACTCACCTTATAAAAGCACCTCAGCTTTTGCCGGAAACCCTTTTTTTATTGACTTAGAGACGCTTCATCAATGGGGACTGTTAACTGAAGAAGAACTCATGAATAGTCGCAGCAAAGATTCCCCTTATGCTGTTAATTATAAAGATCTCATAAAAAATCGCGAAACTGTTTTTGGCTTGGCCTTTCATCGGCTAACCCCCGAATTAAAAAAAAGCGTTCGGAAATTCAGGCGAGCTAATCAGGCATGGCTTCCTGATTTTGCCCTTTATACTACTCTCACCAGGGAATTTTCTGAACCGAATTGGACAAAATGGAAAAACACGAGCCTTATTCACCGGAAATCCCATGCCCTTTACCATGCAATGAAAATGTATATTGAAGAAATCAATTATCATTGTTTTCTTCAATATGCTTTTTATCGCCAATGGTTTGAATTGAAAACCTATGCTAACACAAAAGGGATAAAAATTATCGGGGATATGCCCATATACATTTCACATGAAAGTTCTGATGTATGGAGTCACCCTGAACTTTTTCAATTGGATAGCCAGGGACGTCCTCTTTTTGTTGCCGGCGTGCCGCCGGATTATTTTTCCGAGAATGGGCAACTCTGGGGAAATCCACTTTATCGTTGGGATGTCATGAAAACCGATGGCTATTCCTGGTGGATGGAACGTATTAAAGCCTCCCTTAAAGCTTTTGATATGGTGCGTATCGACCATTTCCGGGGGTTTTCTGCCTATTGGTCGGTTAAAGCTTCTGAAACCACTGCCAAAAAAGGAAAATGGGTTCCCGGTCCTGGTATGGATTTTTTTAATCGAGTCTTCGAAAAATTTCAGGCTCCTGACATCATTGCTGAAGATCTTGGTGTCCAGGACGAAGCACTTACTCAGCTTTTATCAGAAACAGGCTTTCCGGGCATGCGGGTCATGCAATTTGGTTTTATGGACGCCACCAATAACATTCATCTTCCTCATAATTATTCGCAAAATACTGTCGCCTATACGGGTACCCATGATAATAATACTCTTCTTGGTGCCTTTTCTGACTATTCAACTGAAGATCGAACTTATGCTCTCAATTATTGCAACTACACCGATGCATGGGAAAACCAGTGGAAGCTTGGTGGGCCCCAGAGTTTATCCTGTCACTGTTTCGTTAATTCCCTTTGGCAAAGTGCTGCTAATCTGGTGATCCTGCCCATTCAGGATGTTTGTGGATACGGTGAGGATACTAAAATGAACCATCCCGGAACAATTAATGGCAACTGGGCCTTCCGAATAACAAAAGAAGGCCTTTCATCCATTGACATTCAATGGATGAAGAAATTGAATACACTTTACCATCGTGCACCCGTAAAAATCAAAAGGGTGATTGCAAAGTGATGCATCATAATCTTAAACATCTTTTTAAAAATATTTTTTTTATTGTGTTTGTCTGCATTAGTTTAAAATTTTGCACTCAATATGATTTTATAGCAATAGTCATAAATAATTGAGATTTTAAATAAGAACGTATCAACAGTCTGAGGCACATGGATATGTGCCTCTTTTCATGCAAAAATACTTATCTGGATTATTCCCGGATTTTACCCTCAGGTTATGGAATATAAACTTGCATTGCAAACTTAATCTTTGATATAATGACTTAAGGTAAATTTAGGAATAAAAGAAAAGAGGAGGATTTTTCATGAAAAAAGCACTTGCGTTACTGTTGTCTCTGGCCCTGGTTATTACCATGGTTGCCGGATGTTCCGGAGATTCGGCTTCTACGACTAACAGCGACGTCATTAAAATTGGCGTATTTGAACCGTTAACCGGTGCAAACGCAGCTGGAGGAGAATTAGAAGTTGATGGGGTTAAATTGGCCAACCAATTACGCCCTGAAGTATTAGGAAAAAAAGTTGAGCTTGTCGTTGCTGATAATAAATCAGATAAGGCTGAAGCCACAACTGCTGCTGCTCGATTAATCGAGAAAGACAAGGTTGTCACTGTACTCGGTTCCTGGGGGTCTTCACTTTCCATCGCCGCCGGTGACGTTGTAAAAACCAATAAGGTTCCTGCTGTTGCTCTTTCTGCAACAAACCCACAGGTTACTGCTGGGAATGATTATTATTTCCGCGTTTGTTTTTTAGATCCTTTCCAGGGAACTGTTATGGCTAACTATGCAGCTAAAAACTTAAATGCTAAGAAAGTTGCGATTGTCCAGGAAGTTTCCAATGATTATTCCGTTGGTTTGGCTAAGTTCTTTACCGATTCTTTTGTCAAATTAACCGGCAATCCCAATGCAATTGTGGCAACCGGTAATTACAATACCGGCGACCAGGATTTCAACGGTATTTTAACCAATATTAAAGCTGCTAACCCGGATGTCATTTTCGCACCTGGTAACTACACTGAATCTGCTCTACTTATCAAACAAGCCCGTGCCCTTGGTATTACTGCACCATTCATTGGTGGGGATACATGGGAAACCAACGAATTTATCACCATTGGCGGTGCTGAAGTTGAAGGTGCTGTTATGTCAACATTCTTTGATGACACCAACCCTTTAACAGAAGCTGGTAAGAATTTTGTTGCTGAATATAAAAAGGCTTATCCTGATCGTCAAAATATTCCAGCGGTAACCGCTCTGGGATATGATGGATACATGCTCACACTTGATGCCATTGAACGTGCTGGATCTGCTGATCCTCAAGCGATTCGAGATGCATTAGCCGCAACCATAGATTTTGAAGGTGCAACCGGTATGATTACCATTGATACCAACGGAGATGCTCAGAAAAATGGAGCGATCATTAAAGTTGTCAAAGATGGAAAATTCACTTACCTGGATACCGTTACTATTCAATAAGTTACAAATAATAAAAATATATAAATGATATGATCCAAACTTTGAGGGTATTTGTTTTCAGATGCCCTCAATTTAATTCAAAAGATTTAAACGAGGTTATAATTATGGTCATTGGAATGACACTTGAGACATTCTTGCAACAACTTATTAATGGATTATCCCTTGGAAGCCTCTACGCTCTTATCGCCATTGGATATACCCTGGTTTATGGAATTTTAAGACTCATCAACTTCGCCCATGGCGATATTTTTATGATGGCTGCCTATTTCGCATACTTTGGGATTGCAGTATTCTTTCTTCCCTGGTATGTTACTATTTTTATTACCATTGCTTTAACCGCACTTCTGGGTGTTAGTATTGAACGTATGGCCTATCGTCCACTGCGGGATGCACCTAAAACATCCCTGCTGATTTCAGCCATTGGAGTTTCTTTTCTTCTGGAAAATTTGGCAACTTATCTTTTTTCAGGTAAGCCACAAGCCTTCCCGGATTTTCCTTTAATGACCACCCCTATTAATTACGGCTCATTAACAATCCAGCCGGTTTCCATTTTGATTCCGATTGTCACTTTTATTATTATGATCGGTTTGCTTTTTTTAATCAATCATACAAAAGTCGGCATGGCCATGCGTGCCGTTGCTGTGGATTATGATACTGCAAAGCTCATGGGTATTAAGATCAATGGGGTTATTTCTTCTACCTTTGCAATTGGCTCTGGCCTGGCAGCGGTTGGTGCTATTTTATGGTGTATGAAATACCCATCGGTGTTACCCCTCATGGGAGTTGTTATCGGTCTTAAATGTTTTATTGCCGCTGTAATTGGTGGTATTGGCAATGTCAAAGGTGCTGTTCTCGGTGGTCTTATTCTTGGCTTTTCCGAGGTTCTTATGGTTGCCTTCTTCCCTGCCCTAACCGGGTACCGGGATGCCATTGCTTTTGTTATTCTTATTATTATTCTACTTTTTCTTCCCAATGGTATCCTTGGCAAGAAACAAGTTGAAAAGGTTTAGAGGGGGTACTGAAAATGGAAAATATTCAACACCGTTTTGGTGCCTACATCAAAATACACTGGAAAACAATTGTTTTTTTAGGAGTCGTTTTAATCACCATTGGCTTGGTTGATCAGTTCGTCGATTCCTATATTCGAAGACTTTTAAATCTTTGTGCTATTTATACGATTATCAGCCTGGGCATGAATTTAGTCAATGGTTTTACCGGACAGTTTTCATTAGGCCAGGCAGGCTTTATGGCGGTTGGTGCCTATACAGTTGCTGTTTTTACCGTCCCCATAGAAGCCCGTGCCACTATTTTTTACCTGGCACCAATGTCACCGTTATTGGCAAATATTCATTTGCCCTTTATTGTTGCACTATTATTGGGCGGACTCATATCCGCTGGGTTTGCCTTTCTCATCGGCTCACCTTGTTTTAGGCTTCGTGGCGACTATTTAGCCATTGCAACTCTGGGGTTTTCAGAAATCATCCGAATTGTTTTCACAAATACCCAAACCATTACCAATGGTGCTCTGGGAATAAAAAGTATTCCCACCATTACCAGTCTCTGGTGGACTTATGGTATTGCCATCATCATCATTGTTTTGACAGTACTGCTGATTAACTCATCCTATGGCAGAGCCTTTAAATCTATTCGTGAAGATGAAATCGCTGCTGAAGCAATGGGGGTTGGGCTCTTTAAAACGAAAATGACTTCCTTTATGATCAGTGCATTTTTCACCGGTATTGGCGGCGGGTTATTTGCTGCACTTCTGGGGACTGTTGATCCAAAACAATTCTATTTTACCCTGACTTACAACTTTCTGCTGATCATCGTTCTTGGTGGCATGGGAAGTATTTCAGGAACGGTTATTGCCAGCTTTATTGTAACATTGGGACAGGAGTGGTTGCGATTCCTTGACGAACCCATGGCTTTTGGATTAGATCTTCCAATTTTCAGACCCGGTTTAAGAATGGTTGTTTTCTCAGCCCTTCTGATGGTCATCGTTCTTTTTTACCGTAAAGGTTTAATGGGCACCAATGAGCTCACTTGGGATTTTATTGACAAAAAAATAAAAACAATAAAATCAAAGTTTAACAGAAAAAAAACATCAACTCAGGGAGGTGACGATAAATGAGTCTTTTGAAAACTGAAAATGTTGTCATGAAATTTGGGGGTGTTGTAGCCGTTAATAATCTGAACATTGATATTAAAAAAGGAGAATTAGCGGCTCTTATTGGTCCTAACGGTGCAGGTAAAACAACTGCATTTAATGTCATCACCGGGGTTTATAATCCAACCAAAGGAAAAGTTCTTTTTTCTCCAGAGGACAGTCATGGTGTTGCTTCCGAAATTGACATCACCGGAAAAAAACCTAATAAAATTACACACCTGGGTATTGCCAGAACGTTTCAGAATATCCGATTATTCAGAGAACTCACCGTGTTGGAAAACGTTATGGTGGCTACCCATGTCAATGTTAATTACAGCTTTCTTTCTGCGACTCTTCGCCTTCCAAAGGCAGTCAAGGGAGAATTAAAGGCAAAAAAAGATTGTGAATTCCTTTTGGAACGTTTGGGTCTCATTAATTTTAAGGATGAAAAAGCATCTTCACTGCCTTACGGAAAGCAACGCCATTTAGAAATTGCCCGTGCTTTGGCTACTAATCCACAGCTTTTACTTTTAGATGAACCCGCAGCTGGAATGAACCCCCAGGAAACCGATGCATTAACAACTCTTATTTATAAATTAAAAACTGATTTTGACCTGACAATTTTTATGATTGAGCATCATATGGATTTAGTTATGGAAATTTCTGATCATATTTATGTTTTGGATTTTGGTTGCACCATTGCCAGAGGAACACCGGAGCAAGTTCAAAATGATCCGAAAGTAATAGAAGCATATTTGGGGGTAGACGCCGATGTTGAAGATTGAAAACTTACAGGTTGCTTACGGCGGCATTGAAGCGGTAAAGGGCATTGATCTTGAAGTCCCGGATGGCAGTATTGTCACCCTGATAGGATCAAACGGCGCTGGAAAAAGCACCACACTTAGAGCGATTGTTGGCCTTGTAAAAGCAAAATCCGGCAGCATTACCTATAATGATGAAAAACTTCTTGGGTTGGATACCACTAAAATCGTTGGCAAGGGTATTACACTTGTCCCCGAAGGCCGTCATGTTTTTCCTGATCTCACCGTTATTGAAAACCTTAAGATTGGAGCTTATATGCGTAAGGATAGCCTGGATGAGGACATCAAAAACATTTATGATCTCTTCCCCCGTTTATCAGAGCGCTCCTGGCAACAGGCCGGCACCCTCTCCGGTGGGGAACAACAGATGTTGGCAGTTGGACGTGCCATGATGAGCAGACCAAAGCTTTTGATGATGGATGAGCCTTCACTTGGACTTGCACCCCTGGTGGTTAAAGGGATTTTTGATATTATTGAAACCTTGAACAAGGAAGGTATTACTATCCTGCTGATTGAACAAAACGCTAATCTCGCACTGAAAATTGCTGATTATGCCTATGTTCTAGAAACTGGTAAAATTATCAAACAAGGCACCGGAAAAGACCTTCTTAACGATGAGACCATTAAAGAGGCCTATCTTGGAAAGAGCCAGCATACAAAAAAATAGCAGCATTACAAAGGGGGTCATCAATAATTTGATGACCCCCTTTGACTGTCTCTAAACCTTTATTTTATTGAATATCCTATATCACCTCGTTTTTTATGGCTAATGTTTTATTAAATACCCGTTTGAATTTCTTACCGCATTCAGTAACAATCATATCATCAAACACTGAATGACCGGTGGTTAACACATGTAGCACTACCTCATTTTCCTTAATCACGCACTTCAGATCCTTAACAACACCATCCATACTCCGGTCCAAGTATTCGGCAATTTGCAGGAACAGGCTGAGCTGGTCAATGAGGTGACGTTCGTCTTCCTGAAGTAATCCCACATACTCCTCGGATATTTTAATCTTTTTATTCGTACGATGATTTAAAGCAATGAATGCACTTAATAAAAGCTCCTTCTGTTCGATTCCCAAAAGCCCGGAATTTAAAATAATATAAAAACTGTGTTCGTGATGATTACTGTATTGCAGTTTGATTCCTGAATCATGAAGCATGGCACTGGCCTTTAGGATTCTTTCAACATCCCGGGTAATGCCATGAAGAGGCATTAATTGATCGAAAATGGTTTTTGTAAGTTTCAAAACATGATAGGCGTGAGGAATATTAACCGTAAAGTTTAGCATAATATCCACCATTGAGTGTCCGAAAATATCGTAAACCAGATTATCTTCATGATAACCAAAGTATTCGTAAATAATCCCATCACGAAGACCGGAATTACTGATAATGAGCTCCGGGGATTTAATTTGTTTCATGACCCGTGCCAGTGTATAACTCGATCCCACAAAAATATCAATCCGTCCCTTTGAGAGCCCTTTCAGATTTGATCGCTCCACAAAATTCATTTCTGCTGCAAGATCACATATCCGTTGCACCGAACCAGGTGTCATTCGATAATTATGGGGAATTTCCATCGGATAATCAATGATATTTCGATGGATCCGACCAACATTTCGAATGGTTCCTCCTACCCCAATCAAGGGTAAGCCTTTGGCTCTTGAAAATATCGATGTTTCATCAAAGGCTTTTGTCAGAAAATGATCCAGTGCTCTTATTTTTTTATCAGTGACTTCATCTTTTAAATCAAAGCGTTCTGCCAAATCAATGGAGCCAAAGGGCAGACTGATAACATCTATTTTTTTACGGTCTTTAATAAGCACAAACTCGGTGCTTCCTCCGCCGATATCCATAAGAAGGGCATTTTTAACATCAAGGGTATTAACAGCTCCCAGATAATCCATGCTGGCTTCTCTTTCTCCGGGAATCACATCAACCTCAAAGCCGGTTTTTTCATTAATCAGCGCCACATATTCTTTCCCGTTGGAAGCTTTTCGAACGGCAGCAGTGGCAACGACAATGACTTTTTGAATGCCATAGGCATCAACCATCCGCCGATACATCATTAAGGTTTCCAGTCCGTAATCCATGCGATCCTGTCGCATGGCACCGGTTTCAGAAAGTCCTTCGCTCAGCCGGACATTCACTTTAACGTCATCAATTATCTGAAAGTACTCATTATTATAATATTCGCCCACCACCAGATGAACACTGTTTGAACCGATATCTATGACACCAATATTTCGTCGTTCCATTAAATTTTCCCTCCGAAATCCTGATTCAACAATTCTTTTTTCTTAGCCTCATTAAACTCGAATTCAGCTTCTTCACAAAAATATTTTTGGCAGGAAAGCAATTCCTTACCCCGTTTGTCCAACCGCAGATATTCCCCGGTTTCAGTCATAATCCGGGTTTTTATGGTATCCCTCATGGTAATGTCGATAATATGCTTCAGCTTTAACTTTAAGTCTGCATCCTCCACCGGAAAAAGAATTTCAATCCGACGATTGAGATTACGCTCCATCCAGTCGGCGCTTGATAAGAAAATATCTTCTTTTCCCTGATTATAAAAATAGTAAATACGGCTATGCTCAAGGAATGTTCCGACAATGCTGTGTACTGTAATATTTTCACTAACCCCAGGTATCCCCGGAACCAGGGAACACATTCCTCTGACAATCAATTGAATTTCAACGCCTGCCTGTGAAGCCTCGTAAAGCTTATTCACAATGCCTTCATCGATGAGGGAATTTACTTTTGCACAAACGATTCCTTTTTCACCCATTTTCACGTTTTCCATCTCACGGTCAATGGCAATATAGAATGCATTTCGCATGGTTTCCGGTGCTACTTCTATTTTTTTCCAAAATGTATAGTGGCTATAGCCAGTAAGGAGATTGAAAAGCGTGGAAATATCTGCAGCATAGCTTTCTTTCGCTGTAAACATCCCTAAATCCGTATATAACTTTGCAGTCACATCATTATAGTTTCCCGTGCTCAGATGTACATAACGTCTTATTCCATCGGATTCTTTGCGAACCACAAGAATCATTTTGCAATGAATTTTGAGTCCTGCCAGTCCATAAATAACGTGGCATCCTGCCTGCTCAAGCTTCTTAGCCCATACGATATTGTTTGCCTCATCAAAACGGGCCTTAAGTTCCACTAACACTGTCACCTGCTTTCCGTTTTGAGCTGCCTTTATCAATGCTTTTATGATTGGGGAATCTCCACTCACACGATAAAGGGTTTGTTTGATAGCAAGGACGTCCGGGTCAGAAGCTGCCAAACGCACAAAATCTATGACGGTATCAAATGATTGGTAAGGATGGTGTAACAGCCGATCCTTTTCTCGAATGACTTCAAAGATATCCCCGTGGCCATAAAAATCATCAGAAATTAAGGGTGTGTACTGTGGTTCTCTTAATTCCGAAAATTCAGGTCGTCCCTGGAATTTCATAAAACAGGTGAGATCCAGATTTCCTTTGAGTTCAAAAATTTCATCATCAGAAATCTCCAATTCATTCATCAACCATTTTTTCATTTTTTTGCCCATAAATCGTGTGACTTCCAACTTAATACTGGCGCCCCATTTACGCTGCTGAATGGATTTCTCAATTTCAATAAGAAGATCCTCAGCTTCATCCTCATCAATGGCAAGGTCTCCATTTCTGGTAATTCGAAACTGGCCGACCTGCTTAACATCATAACCCGTAAAGAGCTCACTAACAAAAGGGCTAATCAATTCTTCAATGAAAATATAATGACTAAACTCTTCTTCTGATTTTGGCAAAGCGATAATCCGATCCAGGACTTTTGGAATTTCAAGAATCGCCATAAAATCATTTTTTCTCTTATTCTTTCCTTCAGTATCATGGAGAAGTATACATAAATAAACCTGATTATTCTTCACCAAGGGAAAGGGATGGCTATTATCAACGGCTTGTGGGGTCAAAACCGGATAACACACATCTCTGAAGTAATACAAAGCAAAATCCATTTCTTCATTATTAAGCTCTTTATAATCCACAAAAAAGATCTTGTTCTGATTGAGTTCAGGCATAATAGATTTTGAAAGGCAAGTATACTGTCGGGCCATCATTTCCTGAGTTAGCAATGAAAGTTCAACCAATTGTTCCTTTGGCGTCAAACCATCCAGACCTTTCCGGGTATAGCCAACATTAATCTGGTCCATAATTCCGGCAATACGCACCATAAAAAATTCATCCAGGTTGGATGCTGTTATAGCCAAAAATTTTAAGCGATCCATGACAAGGTTCCCTTTATCATAAGCTTCTTCTAAAACACGGTAGTTAAAATCCAGCCAGCTGAATTCTCGATTTATAAATAATTTATTTTTCATGCCTCAATCCTCTTTATTTTCAGTGTGGGTTTAATCCCATAAACATTTTCCATGGTATACCGACTGGATTTGAAAAAATACTCTTCCAATTGAATGTTTTTTCCTGTGGTTACTTCTATGATCAGTCTTTCTTCTTTTAAATGACATTGGAGTGACTGAATTTTTTGCTGGAAGCTCTTATCTAAAGCGATGGCCACTTTTAATATGGCTGCAAGTTTTGCTATCAGCAATTGCTCTTCATCATCGGATGAATATATATTTTCTTCAACAACCATGAATTGGGTTTTTACGGCTTCAGCCACTTTCCCCATGATTTCTTTTTCCCTTTGGGTTACACCAATTAAATCGGTGGTTTCAATAACAGCACGACTTTGTATCCAGTAATTTTTATGGTCAATAAAATTACCGACTTCCATTAAATAACAGAGAATAGACAACAGCTGACGTTCGCGTTTTCCAAGCTGATGATGTTTTTTTAAGGAGTCGAAAATTTTCAAGCTCATCATTTCCACATATTCACTATGTCGTTCACTGGTATGGTATTTTCGACCAATGGCTTTTGCAGATTCATAGGATCCTGTTTCAATCCACTCTGATAACCGCTGGTTTTTTGTAACCTGAAATTCAAAATCTAAAATAGCATCCCCAATACTCATCGGAGTTAGAATAAAGGTTGCTGCCCCGGTATCTTCCAATAATTTCAAATAAAGTATAAGGGTGTGATTCAGAGTTTCAGCTTCTATCTGGTGCAGCAAAGGATACTTTTTCATTAATTGATTTACCGAAAGATTGCCTGCTGTTTTAGTCAGCTTTTCAAATTCCCGGGCTTCAATTTCGTAACATATCTGTCGTTCAGTATACCCACACAACTGGGCGATAACATCCACTTCATGGGATGAAACCAACAATTTTTTTATTTTTCGTTTTTTAATATTTTCAGATATATCCTGGGTATTCATGGTTATAAATTCCAAGAGCAGTATTTCAAATCTTTCTGTATTTTCTTCAATGGCCTTGAGAATTTCCTTCATTTTCAGTAATCCCAGCTCAGCGGTTTGATAATAATCAATGGTTCCATTTTTCATCAAAGCTACTGATACATTTCCGCTTGAAATAGCTGCTATCATTTGATCCCCGGTATTTTCTCCCAGAACATCAAATTTTTCTTCGCATTTTAATAGCATATGTCGATAAATCAAATGGGTTTCTTCTTCTTTCCCAAGGATTTCCACCCCATAACCGCCGGTGTTGATTTTAATCTGTTCAAGAATATAAAGGCGATTCTTCGCCTCCCGGAGAGCGGTTGTTCCAATAATTTTTATTGCCTCTACATCATAGGTTTTTGACATGGCAATATATTCATTAATAATCTGACACAGGGCATAAACCGATTTAAAACTGATTTCACCCTTGGTGAAACTTTGGCTGCCAAAGTTTATCGGATACATAGCCCGGTCTAAAATATTAATACTGCCTTTTCCACGCTGGCCAACAATGAGCTCGCACTTGCTTGAACCAATGTAGATGACTGAAAACCGCTTAATCATTAAAATCACCTCCTGTTATTCATCCTATTTTAACACAATATCGATTAAATAAATGTTAAAACTCAGTCAACTCTCGTATTTTTTGTGAAAATCCGGAATTAAGCCTGGTTTTGAATAATGATTATGATTTCGGCGGATTAAATTCTATGCTACAATTATTACCAGACATAATAATTAAATTTTCAGGAGGATAGCTCATTGGTCGGAACAATTATAAACGCAGTCACCATTATTTTTTGCAGTATCATCGGACTTTTATTTAAGAAAGCCTTACCTCAACGTCTTTGCGAAACAATTACCCAGGGAATGGGCTTAGGTATCATGATTATTGGCATTTCCATGGCTCTGAAAACCCAAGATATTATTATCTTGCTTGTCAGTCTTTTATTTGGTGCCGTCATCGGTGAGCTTCTAAATATTGAAAAACAACTGAAACGTTTAGGAGACAGACTTGGATCAAAAATGAAAAAAAAGGATAACACGATTTCCCAGGGCTTTGTCACCGCATCCCTTTTATTTTGTACCGGCTCCATGGGCATTATGGGAGCCATCGAAAATGGACTAACCGGAACCTACGGTATTCTGCTGAGCAAATCTCTATTAGATGGAATTTTCTCCATAATTTTTGCCTCCACCATGGGTATCGGCGTTCTCTTTTCAGCGATTCCTGTTTTTCTCTACCAGGGCGGCATTACCCTTTTAGCCGGATCCATTAAGACGCTGCTTTCTGCCGGGATGATTAATGAAATGAATGCTGTTGGCGGTGTTCTTATTTTTGCCATTGGCATAAACATGGTAAAAATAAAAAACCTCAAAATAGGAAATTTGCTTCCAGCCATAATAATGCCGATTATTATATTATGGGTGTTGGGATTATTCGGATTCTAAAAACAACTGAAAACTATTTGAAACCGAAAAAAAGCCGGCAGTCAGACCTGCCGGCTTTCTATAATAGAGGATTAATTTAATGGGAGGATTAAATTATTCAGGTTTATGATCAGTTGAGCAGCCCTTTCCGATGGGCTTTAATGTATTTACCGCAATAATTGTCTAAACCAAGGGTTGCTGTGGATGCAATGATACCTGCCATCATTTTTGTGTTGGTAGGATCCAGTACATATCCGTCCATGCCCATGGTCATTGTTTGGACAACAAAGAGGCGATTTAAAATGCTTCGGTTGGGCAAACCATAAGAAATATTACTCAGTCCACACATAAAATGAACTTCCGGGTAATCTTCTTTGATTTTTTTAACCGTATTCAGGACTTCTTGTCCTGCTGTACCAACACTGCTGACTGGTTTGACCAAAGGATCAAAATACATATCATCATCAGCAATACCTTCTTTAGATAATTTTGCGTAAAGATTTTTAACCACTTTCATTCGATCTTCAGCAGTAATGGGCATTCCAGTGCTGTCCATACATAAAACAACAATTTTAGCATTATATTTTTTAATGAGAGGTAATACCGCATCATACCTTTCGTCTTCATCAGAAATGGAATTAATCATTGGACGTCCATTTTTACAAAGTGACAAACCAACCTCCAGAACTTTTGCGCTGGGACTGTCGATACATAGGGGTATATCAACTTCGTCCTGAACAATATTAACTAGCCATGCCATGGTTTCTTCTTCATTTTTAATCATATTGCCACAATTAACATCAATATAGGTGGCACCTGATTTTTCTTGATTCCTTGCAAGTTCACGGATATACGCTTCGTCTTTATTCATGACCGCCTCTTTAACAGCCGGACGGCTTGTGTTAATTAATTCGCCTACTATTGTCAGCATATTTCTCGCCTCCACTCTCTTAATTTTTTATGCAATCATCATTCGGTCACAAAGTTCAACCGCTGTAGAAGCATCTTCAGAATAACCATCTGCTCCGATATCATCTGCAAATTCCTGGGTAATTGGAGCCCCGCCGATAATAACTTTAACCTGATCGCGAACGCCGTCTTTAACCAGTTGTTTAATGGTTGATTGCATTTTCATCATAGTTGTTGTGAGCAATGAAGACATACCAACAATATCAGGTTTATGTTTTTTAACAGCTGCTACAAAATCTTCTTCCTTTATATCAACTCCAAGGTCTACTACTGTATAACCTCGGCTTTCTACCATCATAACTAGCAGATTCTTACCGATATCATGCAAATCGCCATTGACGGTTCCAATAATAATTTTCCCCTTGCTTGGAATATCCCCATCCGTGATTAAAGGTTTTAAAAGTTTCATGCCTTCGTTCATAGTATCTGCGGATTCCATGACTTCGGGTACAAACATTTCACCGCTTTTAAATAAGGGTGCCACAATATTCATACCTGCAATTAAACCATCATTGATGATCGTAATCGGATCTACGCCATCATCAACTAATTGCTGAACCAAAGCTTTTACTTCGTCCAATTCACCATCTAAAACACATTGAGAAACATCTTTTAAAGTTGCCATTATAAGCCTCCTGAGATTCTATTTTTTATATCTTTTTTTAAAGTTTTCAATTCAAATGTTGTATCATCAATTTTTGCCGACGCTCTTTTATTTTAATCCATATTCACTTGGAATAAATTTAGTCATGTCCAGTTCTGATTTCATTTGTTCGTAAAATTCTCCTGCATCATCTGGAATGGTATCAATGGCTTTTTCCATTTTATCCAGCCATTTCATATCACGGCGATCGCTTTTAACAATGCCTTCATTGATAGCCTTCTTTAATTCCTGTACTGTGAGTTTAGCGGCTATTTTAGTTCTCAAGAAATTATCCTGGGTTTTTACTAATTCAGCACTGATTCTCATAACAACATCCGGTCTTAATACATAAGCCTGAACATCTAAGGATGCATCTGAATCGACTAGTAAATCTCTAAACAGAATCTGTTGACCTTTATTAGTTGCAGCATTCATGAGGCGGCAATCGTAAATCAATTGTTCCATAGCCACTACCGGAGCCATTTCAGATAATAATTTAACCTGTTGAATGGATTCATTACTCCAGGTATCTGCAACTGCGGCTGCAATATTACCTACTGGGCTTAAATGAGCACCAGCTGCTGTTTTACCTTCCATACTGATTGGGCAGCCTGTAATAGCTTTTAGGAATGGTCCTTCATAAGCACAATCCTTGCTTGGTCCAACGCATCCCTGTTCAAAAGCAACCAAGGCTCTAGGCACTGCAGCAACACGGATAACAGCTGCAAACACATGTGGAATAAATCCTTTTTCAGCCAAGACCATGGCCGTATTGGCAAAACCACAGGCAGAGTCACCAGCTGGGAAGCAGTTATTTGCTTCTGCAATATCCACTAAATTCTTCCAGAGAAATTCCATATCATTACATCCAAGTATACCCAAAGCAAAAATTGCTGTGCGAATATCAGCTTTTACCAAGGCGCCATCATGAATTTCTTTACCACCGGTTGATTCAATGGAAATGAAGTCAGAACCGTCTTTTGCACACTTTTCGAAAACTTCAAGCATGGTATCCAAGTATTTTCCACTGCGCATAATCGGTGGGCGGCTGAATTCTCTTAAATCATTAGGGGTTGTTCTAATCGCTGATTTTAAACCGTATTTTTCATTCGCTTCTTTCATCGCATTCAAGATAATACGATTGACTTCAATACCATATTTAGGATTTTCTGTAAAGTCAGGAACTGTTTCAAATTCAACCAATACTCCTGGAGCATATAATTCAGATGCGCGTTTCAGTACGCCTTCAATGATATTCGAATAAATAGTGTAGGCCTTCTTAATGGTTGTATCGTTAACATCCATTCCTGGAAGGGTAAAGTTAATTTCTGGGAAAACCTGTCCCCCACCAATGATCATACCACTTTTTGTGGTAACCGGATTTGGACAGGAACCATATACAAAATCGTCTAAATTGCTGTAAGCTAATTGATTAAACTTTTTTACCATCTTTTTTTCCTCCAAATTTTTATTAACTTGCTGGTCGTTTACCTAGGAAGCCATAACCAGTAAATATTTGTTTATGCTATTATAATACAATGAAGTAACCCTCATGTCTTTAGACGATCCTGACAGTTTTAGGTATTATCTTGCCCTTTACATTTATATTGCAATTTCAGGCAAATAAATAGCGCTATTTTTAGTAAAATAGCGCATAACTGTTGTATTATCGTTTTCATCGGAAAATGCTGTGGTTGCCTGCGCCAGCATCGTTCAGGCCGGGCCTGTTCAACCTGAGGCACACACACCGATAAATTAATTGTCATCAAATAATTTTAATCAACTATTTTTACACATTTATCTACAAACTCAGTGAAGGTCATGATCATGGTGATGATGTTCATTACAAATTGGACAAGGTTCATCTTTCTTATGGTGATGGTGTTCTTTCAGAGGTTCAGAGCTTTCATTTTCTATGTACATCAAAACGTTTTCCTCCTGATTACCAGTCAGGGTAAACGCCTGGTTCAAAAGCTTACGACTTTTTAGGCTATCCGTATTCGTAACCAGAGAGTTGATTACCATGTTTACTTCATCGACACTTTGGCACTCACCATGAAATTCGCTGTTAACCTCAGCCAGAGCATTGACGCAACTGAATTTAATAAATGAATCGTCAGCTATTTCTGCAAGGGCCTTAATATGTCCAATAAAACAATCCTTATTTTCAGAAATGGATTGTGCATAATTCTTTAATAACTTACCAATCAATTCCTGCCACTTTTCAACAGTTAAGTTCTTTCCTGATTTAAAATTCACTTTAAAAGCAACTGGGATAAACTCCTTTTGATACATTTAATTTACCACCTTCCGCTTATTAACATCCGACTGAATTCCGGGATTAATTCTTCATTTAAATTCATCATCAAACATTTGACTCCGGGTTTAATATTCTCTGCCATTTCCCTGGCCTGCAAAACCATTTCCGGAGGTGCCTCATCTATTTTATTGATAACCACTATTTTCGAAAGATTTAGTGAGTCCCTGAATAATTGATTTAAATGCACTTGGTAGAGATCGACTCTCAAAGGATCAAAAATAAAAACATTATGAATTTCATTCTCCCGGTAACCACAGTTTGTAATCGCCGGGTACAGAGCTGATGGATCAGCCATTCCGGAAGGTTCAAAAAGAATATAGTCAAGATTATCATATTCATTTAACAGATGATTAATCGTCGCTTCCAGAGTAACTTTTAATGTACAGCAAACACAGCCTCCAAACAAATCCAGGACGTCGTAACCGAGTTTTCGCATCTGCCGGTTGTCAATTCCAACATCCCCGATTTCATTAATAATAATAGCACACTTCTTCTCCTTGTCGGCCAGCATTTCAATGGTCTTAAGAAGCATTGTCGTTTTCCCGGAGCCTAAAAATCCCGTAAACAGCACAATTTCCGGTCGTCTTTTTTTCATAAATTTTCTTCTTTTTCAAACATTAAAGTAACCTTCTTTCTTCCCTAGTAAGCTATTAACGACATCAATGGCATCAAAAATATCTTTGCCATACCCATCCGCCCCAATTCTTTCAACAAAATCCTGGGTTACAGGGCCGCCGCCAACAACAATTTTAAGGCTATCTCGGAGTCCTTCATCGACCACAGCCTTTATAATAGTATTAAACTCACCGATGGTCGTTGTCAGCAGCGCCGACATCGCAAGTACATCCGGTTTATATTGTAAAATTGCCGACATAAAATCATCAGCCGGGACATCGATTCCCAGATCAATAACCTCATAACCATCACCCTGAAGACTCATGGAAACCATATTCTTGCCAATGTCATGCAAATCTCCGGCAACGGTTCCGATGACAATACGACCCTTAGTTTTCGATAGCTCTGAATCAATTAACAGAGGTTTTAAAACATAGAGACTTGCATGCATCGCTCGGGAAGACATCAAAACCTCTGGTATATAAATATTCCCAGCTCTGAATTCCTTACCAATTTTATCCATGGTTGGAATTAACCCTTTTTTTATAATCACCTCTGAATTAATGCCCTGGTCAAGGGCTTTTTCCGTTGATTTTTTCACAAGCTCCGCATTGCCGTCAATCAGGGCTTCTTGTATTTCCTTGATTACTGCTTCCATAAATTTTCTCCTCTTGATTGATCCCCAGATTTTTTACAGATTATGTCTGAACTGTGTTGGCGTCATTCCTTCATTTCGACGAAATACCTTTGAAAAATAACTGCCGTCTTTGTAACCAAGATTCGACGCAATTTCTTCAATTTTATATCGGGGATTGCCGAGCATTTTTTTTGCCTCGTCTATCTTCACCTTTGTCATATAATCCATTACCGTCATGTTCTCACTTTCTTTGAAAATACGACTCACATAAAAAGGACTTAAATAGACAGAATCAGCAATTTCCTCAAGGGTTCGATTATTATGATAATTATTCCTTATATATCCTTTAATGCCTTCAATGGTCATGCGGTTTTTTGATTTCCTGTGGTTTTGAATTTCCTCTAAATAACATTCCAAAGTAGCGGTCACCAGCTCATTGATCTCTTTAATACTATAGCTATTATTGAGTTCCTGCATGAGATTGGCATTGAGACTAATTGATTTTTCAGAATCAACGCCAACTTCCACCGAAGCCCTTGACATGACCACCACCAGCTCAAAAATACGTCCTTTAACGGTTGGCAGTTTCTCACTGCCCTGGGAAAAAATATCCGCAACCATTACCTTGAATATTTTCCGGCATTGATCTAAATCACTTAGCTTAATTTTACCGATTAGCGCTTTTTCCTTCTCTAAAAAAAAGTTCAGGCTCTGACTGTTTAATTTTTCCTCAAGGTTTTTACGGGTTTGTATCTCTTCGTTGAGTAAAAATTGTTGTAATTCCAGCTCTTTTTTCTGATGAATGCTTTCCCATCCTGCCCTGACAATATTGTTAGCAATAAGATAAAGCAGTGATGCCGCACTCTGGACTTTCTCTCCGGAGACAACTTGTAAATTCTTAGCTACTTTAAACAACTCTTTGAAATCATCAGTCAGACAACGATTCATTTCTTCCAGCTCAATCCAAAAAAACTCTTCTGGCTCCCACATTAAAACCTGCCCACAGATAATGGTTCCCAGATGGTTTCCATCAATAATAATCGGAGCTGCCCATTCGATCAAGCCGGCAGGACATCTGAAAATATATGGTTCATCAAAAATTGCCGCCTGCTTCCCTGCTCTGGCATAGGAACCCACACAGCGGTGTATTCCCTTCTCCCTTTCCATTTTCCAAATCATCTGACAAAATTTGCAATTTTTTTGAGCATCGTTTTTCGAAAAAATCGAATGACCATCAACATCAACAATATTTGCTGTCATTCCTGTTACCATAGTAAATGCATCTAATATTTTTTTCATCATTTCTTTATCGACTAGCTGTAATAAATATGCACGACTTGATAATCCCCTGGAATTACTATTACTAAATTCCTTTTTCATTTTTCACCTCTTTATCAACACGCGGTAAATCGTTAAATCTTCTCATACTTAGAATATAACACTTAGCAAATAAATAACAGGTGTTTTCTTGTCTTTTTTTGTACAATATTGTTCGATAAATGGTTATATTTCTTATACTATAACCTTATATATTAAGCAATCGTTCGATATTCATGTACTTTGCAATGTTTAGATCATAAAAAAAAGAGCCTAAGCTCTTTTTATGATCTAAATTCTATTTCACTGGACTAAAAGAGCCTTTATCAGCCCCGCATTCCGGGCAAACCCAGTCTGCTGCTAAATCAGCAAATGCCGTTCCAGCTGCTGCACCGTTGTCTGGATCTCCAACTGCCGGGTCGTAAACATAACCACAAATATCACATTCATATTTTTGCATTGTTGTTCTCCTTTCGGTTTAAAATAGTTTATAATCATATTATAATCATTCTAAAATATATTTCAACCTTTTTTAATCTTTTCTTAAATTTCTTAAATCGCTATTTTAATTATATGTAGTGCATCAGATTTGCTGCACCAATAATTCCGGCCTCATTTCTTAGCTCTGCCAGAACAATCTCAGGTACTGCAAAATCCGGATAGGTCAAATATTTTTTTGTTGCAAAACTGATTTTTTCGAGGAGAAAATCCCCGGCATAGGATAGTCCTCCACCAATGGTGTAAATCTCAGGGTCTATCACATCGCTGATATTGGATATGGCCATGCCCAAATATTCAGCAAGGCGATCCACAGCCTCAAGCGCCAGTTTATCTCCTGTTTTTGCCTCATGCAGAATAATTTTTCCGTCCAGAATGTTCGACTTTTTTAATGAAGAGCTTACTCCCTGCTTCAGACGCATGTCACAATACCTGACCAATGCCGTTCCCGACGCAAAGGTTTCCAGGCAACCATTTTTACCACAGTTACAGGTATAAAAGTTTTCACCCATAATCATATGGCCCACTTCGGTTGCAACGCCATGAGCCCCGGTTATGATTTTATGACTGAGAATAAGTCCGCCGCCGACACCGGTGCCTAAGGTAATCATCATGGCATTAGCCCTGCCGATAATACTCCCAAAAGCAGCTTCAGCAATACATGCCGCAGTGGCATCGTTCACCAGAAGAACATTTATGGATAGCCTGGCTTCTAAATCTTTTTTTAATGCCCTGTTTTTCCAAAAAAGGTTCGGACTTGATAACACGGTGCTGCCATCACCAGACACAATTCCCGGTATTCCAATGCCCACTGCCTTTTCAGTTGGAGCTATTTCCTGAAGTGCCTTTATCAATTGGACTAAATCATCGAGCACCGCACGATAACCCCGACGACTCTCTGTCATTATATATCGTTCCTCGAAAATATGCCCCTGTGTACTTACAATGCCGCCTTTAATCGTGGTGCCGCCCAAATCAATACCGATGCCCATACTGCCTCCCAATATCATCAAACTTTTTATTTTATTATAACATTAGATGAAACCGGAAATGGCAGGTTTTTTATAAATGCTTTTAAAAAAAAACACCGCCAGAAACTTTTTAGTTTCTTACCATGCTTTTGATTAAATATTTACGGACGCTTCTTTTTTCTGGAAATTGAAATAATTAAACTCCCACCTAAAATGATTGCAACAACATAACCGAGAGTTCCCAGGGCCGGAATACCCAGGATTTTTGGGTTCATATTTGTGGTGGCAATAAAACTGGAACCGATAAGCAAAGCAGCAGTAATAATACAGTTCACGATTTTGTTGACCATTTTATCAATTTCTGCCAGGGGCTGCTCTGATCCTGTGATTTCTAAATTAATCTTGAGCTGACCCTTATTGGCAAAGTTAAAAAAATCTGATATCTGTCCCGGAATTTCAATGGCCTTCTGACCTGAATTAAAGAACCTGCGTCCATTACTTTTTATGAACTTCATTAAGTCGAAGTTCCTTGATTCCTGTCCGGCCATGTGAGTTGTCATAATATTAACGATATTAATTTCCGGGGCTATTTCAACCATCACGCCTTCTATGGTAACGACTCCGCGAGTGAGCATGCTAACGCCGCCAGGCATAGCCAGTTGGTTCTCGCCTGCAATGCGTAACATTTCTTCCATAACTTTGCCAATATGAATATTGCTTAAATCTTCGGTACCGTATTCTTGAAGCATCCTGTCAATGGATTCATATAACTGAGAATAATTAATCTTAGTACCTTTATGCACGCTAATTAACAGGATTGTTGTTCCAAGTCCCTCGACATCACTAGTAGCCACGGCCTTGACAATCCGTCTAAAGAGATCTTTATCGCGTTTTGTTAAGGTTCCCATCATTCCCAAATCAATCCATACAATTTTTCCATCATCAATAAAAATGTTTCCTGGATGGGGGTCGGCATGGAAAAAACCATCATCAATGATTTGTTTTACATAGTTTTCTGCAAGTTTTGTCCCAATTTCTTCCAGGTTATAGCCTGCCTCCAGTAAAGCATCCTTTTGATTAATCGCAATCCCATCAATTTCTTCCATCACTAAAACTTTTGATGTGGTGAGCTCATCGTAAATAAGTGGACAGGAGACATAATTAATATCCTGATTCAATTCGTATAGGTGATGTGCATTTTCAGCTTCGTTGAGAAAATCCATTTCTTCCTGAGCAGTTTTCCATATTTCATCCAAAATCATCTTAAAGTCCAGGATATTTCCCATACCGCTGGCAATATTCAAAATACTTGCTGCTTTATTCAACAGTGCAATATCCTGGGCCATTATATTGTAAATTCCCGGACGCTGAACCTTGACGACGACCTTTGATCCGTCTTTTAAAACAGCGGAATGAACCTGAGCAATGGAAGCAGACCCTAAAGATTCCTTATTAAATTTCTGGAATACTTCCAAAACAGGTTTTCCGTATTCCTCTTTCATGATATTCATTACCACTTCATAGGGCATGGGTTTCACCTGGGACCTGAGCATTTCAAGTTCCTTGCAATAGTCAATCGGCAGGATATCCGGCCGCATGGACATAACCTGACCAATCTTAACAAAGGTCGGCCCCATATCTTCGATGATTAATCGCAGTTTTTCCGGGGTCAGGCCTTTGTTGATTTCATGTTTAACCAGAATTGAAATTATTTTTTTAAGTCTTCTTCCGTTGCCATATAACGCTGCTTCGGGTTTTACTTCTATCTCAGTGTCAGAGACGTTTTTTTTCATTGGTCCTCATCGTTGGAAGTATGCACTGGTTCCGAATAAGCAGCTTGCTTTTGAGCTTTTTCTTTTTCCAGAATTTCTATTTTTTCTTTTAATGCCTGGAAATCGTCATCGGTCAATTTGTCTATATTCGCAGCCATTTCATCAACCGTAGTCGGCGGTTCTGGTTTTGCTGGAGTCACATTATCTTTAATGGTTTTTTTAATATTATGTATTAATTCTTCATTTAAAACCTTGCCCTGTTCAACTGTCAACTCACCTTTAGCCACCAACTCATCGATTAAAACCTTTGATTTTTCTGCAGTAAGTGCCATGGCTCCAATACCGAATAAAAAGATTTTCTTTAAATCCTCACTAATACTTGTTAACATTTTTTACCTCTCAAATTATAAATTTTTAAATCATTTAATCTTTATTATACCCCTTCATGCAAAGGAAAATCAATATTTACCAATTAATTTAATAACTAATACAGAACTTTCATTTAAAGATTCTCTGTTTTACTCTGGTTTCGCACGATAAGCAGGGTACCATTTTGTAAACCAACCGGTGAATATCAACCCGGGAATAAGTAAAACTTGTGGAATAACCGCTGCAAAATTCACCATTGAAGTAGTTCCCAACCATTGAGCCATCAATCCCTGAACAAGGAAAAGCAGCGCCCAAACTAACGTTAATATTCGGTTCGTCTTAAGAAACAATACATTTCTCAATGCGTTTCTGCCATTAAAAAAATGGGTGTAATCAGCGGTTAACGTTACTGTTTTAAACACCGATACGAACCAGATTACAAAAATGCCCATAAATCCTGAAAAGGCAATGGTCATACCATCATAGCCGATACTCCAGGGAACCGTCACAAGGGCCAGCAAAGAAAAAAACAATAAGGTGGCTTTGTCAAAATAAACAAGTTCCGAACCTTTTTTTATGGCACAAAGGCCCCCACTGACGAGCAATGGAACAATGACTGCATGAAATGGATTAGAATTCGAGAGAAAAAAACAGATCATCCATGGGATCATGGTCAGGATAAACCAATAAGGTGTATTCTTAAAGACAACCGGTAAAATCTTTTTCTTTTTTTCGATGTGAAGGACCATGCTTCCGAACAATCCGTCCACCAAAGCGTTCATCAGGGAAAAATCTCCCTCAACGGTATATTTTTTTTCCATTAACGCCTCAGTAGGATCAAGTTTCCCCTCTAAGATCCGTTCCCAAGTGGTAAAATGCGTATAAATTCGAGTCGTTGCCGCGGTAAAGTCATTCCTTAAAAGTGTACATTCATCGTCCTTTATTACTAACTGATAGCTTTCTTTAAGGTCTGTAAAATCCATTTGTAAAACCGTATTAAGACCCGGCCGAACTTTGGTATTAAAGGCAGCTCTCATTTGCTTCATAAAATTCCAGGCGATGAGTCCGCCGTCTGATTCATCCTTTCGCAGATCGTTAATACCCCAGCTTAAATTGGACAACTCCAAAAATGCTTTTATTTCTACAAAAGGCTTTTTAAGTCCGTCTTTAATCGTTTCTGGAATACTCATGTGACTTATGTATTCCCGGCCAGCAACCTTCACCAGTTCAAGGTAAGGCCCGGTGAAATTGTCTAACTGGGATATCCCCAGCAATTCGCCTTCAACGCAAAGAATTTTTCCCCACTTTCCCTGTCCAAACAGATTATCGAACTGTTTTTCAACCCCTTCGTAATTTTTTTCCACTGAGGGAAGCCCACAGGTACTGATCAGCACATGTTTCTTATTTTCCATTTTTTCAGGATTTCGATAAGGATGTCCATAAATACCCCCACCTTCAGGATCAATAAATGGCAAAAACACGGGAAGTGTTCGTTCCAGAAATATTTTCATCACGCCGGTGATCCCATAATGGTAAAGCGGCGTTGCCCAGATAATAATGTCCGCCTCAACATACTTGACGAGAAGGTCATTCATTTCATCTTCTTTAACACATACTCCGGGGCTGATAGTCCAACACTCAAAACCTCCGGTACACGGTTTAATATTTTTCTCATAAAGGTTAATAGTTTCTATTTTAACATCAAGAGAAATATCAGATACCCCTGCTAAAAAGCTTTCTACCAGCTTCATGGTCAGGCTTTCATTATTTTTAGGGCTACCATTTAACACTAATATTTTATGCATTTTTTCTCCTTTTTGTTTTTATTGCTGCCACACATTTTTTACTATTTGATTATATCAAAGATTACACTGGTAGAATACCCCTTAATTCGATTATAATAGATTTAACACCAATTTAATATAACAAGAATACAATGACACAATAGCAATCATGGAGGAAATTATGAATGTCGATCAATTAACAAAATTATTAGAAGATGTGAAAAACCATCAATGCGACGTGAATGCAGCCTTAGAGCAACTTAAAAACCTTCCTTACGAGGATCTTTCCTATGCAATGGTTGATCACCATCGGGAACTTAGAAATGGACATCCCGAAGTGATTTATAGCCCCGGGAAAACCCTGGATCAAATTAAGGGCATTGTCCAAAACATGCTTGACCGCTCTACCGGAAACATCCTGGCTTCAAGGGCTGATCGGAATGTTTTTGAAGCTATAAAATCCATTACCCCGGATGCCGTTTATTACGAAGAAGCCCGATCTGTAGTGGTGAAGCGGGTGGAATATAAAACCACAGAAGACTATATTCTGGTCATAACCGCAGGTACCGCTGACATTCCTGTGGCCGAAGAAGCCGCCATTACCGCTATGGTAATGGGTAATCAGGTGAAACGCCTTTATGATGTGGGTGTTGCCGGAATTCATCGCCTTCTTGGAAACGTTCCTGTTATTAACCATGCCAAAGTCATTATTGTGGTTGCCGGTATGGAAGGAGCATTGGCCTCGGTGGTTGGAGGACTCACTGATAAACCCATTGTAGCGGTTCCCACCAGCATCGGTTATGGTGCCAGTTTTGGGGGCATTTCTGCACTACTGGGAATGCTTACCTCCTGTGCCGGAGGTATAGGCGTTGTGAACATCGACAATGGTTTTGGCGCAGCCTGCCTGGCATCAAAAATTAATAAACTCTAGTTCATTTAATGATTAATGTGATGATTCAAAAGGGCGACATCAATCGCCCATTAAAGGAGGCTCGTCCAATGAAGGTTCTATATTTTGATTGTTTTTCCGGTATCAGTGGTGATATGGTGTTAGGGGCCTTTATTGATCTCGGCATTGACCCGATCTTTCTTGAATCAGAGCTTAAAAAGCTGAATCTTGACGGCTTTCATATTGAGGCAGAAAAAATTCTAAAAAGTGGTATCAGTGGTACACAATGTCATGTTATTCTGGAAGAAGAAGCTCCCCACCACCGCCATTTTGGAGATATAAAAAATATCATTGAAGACTCTTCCCTTTCGGATGCGGTTAAGAAAACAGCCATGGCCATTTTTATGCGGGTCGCTGTTGCCGAAGGCAAGGTTCATAACGTCCCTGTGGAGCATGTGCATTTTCATGAGGTTGGGGCTCTGGATTCCATTGTTGATATTGTCGGCGCTGCCATTTGTTACCACACCCTTAATCCTGATATTGTTTACGGATCTAAAATAAATGTTGGCAGCGGCTGGGTGCACTGTGCCCATGGACTGCTTCCGGTACCAGCCCCGGCCACAGCAGAAATTCTTTGTGGATCAGACTTTGAAATTTATTCCAAAGCCATTGATGGGGAATCGGCAACCCCTACAGGGGTTGCCATCCTGGCCGAATTAGGAACCTATTCTCCGAATATCCCCAGCTTTATTCCCGAAAAAACAGGTTACGGCTTCGGAAGCAAAGACTTTGGAGTTCTCAACGCCCTGCGCATTATCCAGGGGCGAAAATCCCGGTCACATGAAACCATGGTCGTTGAAACCAATGTGGATGATATGACCGGGGAAATGGCTGGCTATGTTCTGGAGACCCTTATGCAAAAAGGAGCCCTGGATGTTTTCTATACCCCGGTTTATATGAAAAAAAACCGACCAGGCATTCATCTGACGGTTTTATGTAAGGCCGTCGATCTGCCAACCATGGAAGATATTATCCTTCGGGAAACATCCACACTTGGGCTTCGGAAATATCCGGTAACCCGTGTTTGCATGAATCGCCATTTTAAAAAAATGAATACCCCTTTGGGTGATGTGACCATTAAGATTTCAGAATATGGAAGCATTCACCGTGAAAGCCCTGAGTATGAAGATGTCAGGCGTATCGCCAGGGAAACCGGCAAATCCCTTGGGGAAATATTTGAAATGGTAGAAAAACTTAAATAATCATCGAATTTAAACCGAAACGGGGGTTCATGACCCCTGTTTTTCTTTTAACACTGAACTTTAATCGATTTAAACCTTTAAGTTGATACAGTCATATATTTGTTCCTCTATCCTGGGCTTTACCATGTCTTACAAGTAATAACTCTATCATTCTCATTTCTTTACTTAATTATATAGATGCTCTTTGGCATATTTTTTTTATAAATAGTTTAAAACTCATTTGACTGGGTACATTATTTAATAATATTAATATTTTTAGGAGGTTTATTATGCGAAACATTATGGGGATTCAAGTGGGCAATCGTGAGAGTGAGGCTTTGAAGGTTCAAGAATTGTTAACAAAATATGGCTGCAATATTAAGACGCGTCTTGGATTGCATGAATCATCGGATACACAATGCAGTACAAGTGGGCTGATTATATTAGAATTCTTACCAGACAAGGATGCTGAGGTCTTGGAATTACAAAAAGCTCTGGCTTCGCTTGATACCGTTGTAGTTAAACAAATGGTGTTTTAATTTTTAGAAAAAAAAGCTACTCCGACGAGTAGCTTTTTTTTCTAAAATTATTGGATTTTAATACCTAAGTATTAAGTTGAAATTGAATAAAAGGCAATCTATAGATTTATTCATTAGTGTTTCGTAAGTGTTGGAGGTTAACTTTTTGATTATGATTTCAGTTAGGATCATGTTATAATTATTCTGGAATATTATTAACAGCTAAGCACCTGAATTATAATTTCACCAATATATCTAATGATGAATTGAAATAGACAACGTGTTGCTGATGTTTATACAACCATAGGAGGCTTGAATGATTCGAATTTCAAATATTAAACTGGGAATCAATAAAGTGGTGGATCGTGATGCCGAAAGACAGGCATTACAAAATGCAATCCTTTCTAAAATAATGACCAGTCCCAAAGAACTGATCGATTTTAAAATATTCAAGAAATCCATTGATGCGAGAAAAAAAGATGCGATTGTTTACATCTATACCATCGATGCGACCGTACAACATGAAAATAATATGCTAAAAAGACATGGCAAGACCGGCGTCACATTGAGTCCGGAATTATCCTATCATGACCTGCGCCCCGGAACTGAACATTTGGTCGAAAGACCGGTGATCATTGGCATGGGCCCTGCCGGTCTTTTTGCGGGTTTAATACTGGCTAAAAATGGTTATGCCCCGATTATTCTTGAACGAGGGGATGATGTGGATACCCGAGTTGCTAAAATAGATACATTCTGGAAGACTGGAACACTCGATACGAAAAGTAATATGCAGTTTGGCGAAGGTGGTGCCGGCACCTTTTCTGATGGTAAACTGACCACCCTAATCAATGACAATCGATGCCGCACCATCTTAGAAGCGTTTATTGAAGCAGGTGCACCGGAAGAAATACTGTATTTGAGCAAACCACATATCGGAACCGACTTGCTGCGTGAAACAGTAAAAAATATCAGAAAAGAGATTATCTCCTATGGTGGTGAAGTAAGATTCCGAGCGGAAGTCACTGATTTTATAATCAAGAATCAAACTCTGGAGGCCCTTGTTATCAATGATCAGGAAGAAATCCCCTGCAAGGTTGCTTTGCTGGGAATCGGCCACAGTGCCAGGAATACTTACGAAACCTTGCACCTTCGAGGAATTGGGTTGACCCAGAAACCTTTTTCTATTGGTGTGCGCATTGAGCATCCACAGAAAATCATTGATCAGGCACAATACGGTGTTTCTGCGGGGCATCCCGGACTGGGGGCGGGAGATTACAAACTTGCCTATCATTCCTCAAACGTACGGTCTGCCTATACATTTTGTATGTGCCCCGGTGGCTATGTGGTTGCTGCAGCCTCAGAGGAAAAAGGGGTTGTGACCAATGGTATGAGTCAACATAAACGAAATGGGGAAAATGCCAATGCAGCGCTTCTTGTGGGTGTCCAGCCTTCTGATTTTGGCAGTGAACATCCTCTAGCCGGTGTGGAATTTCAAAGAAAGTGGGAGCGGCTCGCATATCAGTTAGGGGGAGAAAATTACAATGCCCCGGTGCAACTGGTCGGCGATTTTCTTGCTGATCAACCAAGTACCACATGGGGCAGTATAAAGCCCACCTATCAACCTGGCCTTACCTTTGCTGAGCTTAAGGAATGTTTACCGGATTATGTCATTCAAACAATGAAAGAGGCCATTGTGTATTTTGATACCAAAATCAAGGGCTTTGCCATGAAAGATAGTGTTATGACCGGAGTGGAAACCCGAAGTTCTTCCCCAGTCAGAATCAACAGAGACGAAAATAATGTATCCAATATTAGAGGCCTCTATCCTATGGGAGAAGGAGCCGGCTATGCAGGCGGTATCATGTCATCGGCTGTGGATGGCCTGAAAACAGCAGAAAAAGTTATCAAAAAGTACGCTTCTGTTAAATAGTAACCATGCACCTGAAGGATATAACTTATCTTTCAGGTGCATTTCTTTTCCAAAGATAAAACTGCAACACATTTTTACTCTTGACGTTGATATTAAATCCTATTATGATTAACCTAAAACTGAAATAGAGGTGTTCAAATGAGCTCAGAAGTCATAACGAAAACCAAAGAAATGATTGATCAATTGAAGAATCTATCCCACGAGGAGTTTTATAAAGGATTGGAGTTGTATAAATCTTCAACTCTCAGTGATTCACGCCAATCCGATGATCCTGTTCTTTTTGAGTCCAATGGCAGAATAAATACGGTTAAATATGAGGCACTTCTTGAATATGCTGATCAGTCAAAAATCATTGCTGGCACCCTAAAACTTCTTGATGTCTTTGAAGATCTGGACTGGATATACAATACTCAGATCAAGGCAATAATTAAAATTTTTGCCAAGGAGTTTGATAATGACCTGATCGAGTCGGATTTAAAAGATCCCGGATCTAACCCGCCCAACTGGGACAACAGTCTGGTGCATTAAACCATGCAAAAAGCGTAAGTCCGATTGATGGACTTGCGCTTTTTGATTATCTCATTATGATTTTCAATTATGATTCTTAATTGGATAAAATCAAAGGATCTATTATGTAATATCCATTGTTTACTTTATTTACATGAATTTAACTTAATCATTATATGTTATTAACATTTTTGGTTCAAAATATAAATTGACGCAAATAAAATAAAACGAGGAGGAAAAACATGAGATTTTCTAAAAAATCTTTCGGTATCATCATTTCAACCATTCTCATTTCATGCCAAATCATTGGCTCAGGCGCAGGTGTATTAGCAGCAAGTACTGCAATACCCGTTGCAGATTCAGCTGCTGCATTAGGCACAGTTACCAAAGTAATGGTAACATTTAATGATGATACAACTACCGCAAAAGGATTTAACTGGTATACTTCAACAGCATCAATTAACAGTGATTTACAGGTAGTTGAAAAAAAATCACATTCAGCTGATTTTACTAACGCCAAGAGCTTCACCGGAATAAGTGCGGTTCCAAGTAATGATACAGCCGTTGCTCCGCCATCTGATACAACAACTGCAAAAGCAGAATTCTTACATAAAGCAGAAGCTACTGGGTTAAAACCAAACACAACCTATTATTACCGGGTTGGCGATGCTTCATTAGGTCTTTGGAGTGATACCGGTACATTCCAAACAGCACCAAAAAAGGGTGGGTTTACATTTATTGATCTAACCGATCCACAAGCTAAGTCTCTTGAGGAAGCCCAACTGGCAGCTTCAACATTTAAGACAGCTCTTGCTACTGTTCCAAATTCCAAATTCATATCAGTTAACGGTGACCTGGTTGATGACGGAACCGTAGAATATGAATGGGATTGGCTATTTAATAATATCGGACAATCTTTCCTTAACACAACTATTGCTCCTGTAGCCGGGAATCATGAAGAAGAAAACAGTTCTTTTGTAGATCATTTAAATATTGATGCAGGACCAGGCTCTGATACAACTACCGGAGCTTATTATTCCTATGACTACTCCAATGCACACTTTGTAATGCTTAATAATAATGATACTGCTGATTCTGTGAATGATCTTTCCCCGGCTCAAATTGATTGGATGAAAGACGATATTGAAAAAGCTCGTGCTAATGGTTCAAAATGGATTATTGTTAATATGCACAAAGGACCTTACACGACATCAAATCATGCTACCGACGAGGATATAAATGGCTTAAATGGCTCTAGAAATACGATTGCTCCGATGATGGCAGAACTTGGAATAGATTTAGTACTTCAAGGTCATGATCATATCTATGCCCGTTCTATGCCCATAAGTGCAGATAATACGGCAGCACCAGAAAATTTAATCACTGAAAAATTCAAGGGACAAAATATCAAATATCAGGTAAATCCTAATGGCAGTATCTACTTGATTCCTGGAACAGCTGGCCCAAAGGTTTATTATAAAAACGCAAAAACCTCACTGCTTCCTTCTAATTATTATGGTCTCTTTGATGTTGCCGATGAAAACCATGCTGCTGTTTACGGCCCGGATCCAACTGACCCGACTAGACCAGTACGCAGCCAAATACAAAACTTCGAAAGCGTCACAATTGATGGCGACAAGCTTTCTGTTATTTCATACGAAATAGACCAAAACATTAAAGATGAAAAGGGCGTTGCACAACCATGCATTATTGATACGTTTGGGATTTTAAAAACCGAAGACAAGGTTAAATACAACGATAATTTTTAGGAGCAAAATAACATTTATACTAATATATTTGTTCACATTCACGGACATCACTCTTCGTGGGGTGGATGGGTGAGGTTATCAGAAGTAAGTACGAAAGGTTTGCGGCAGCGCAGTAAGGGAGTCTGGGAAACAGTCGGTGGCGCGCCACCGGCGTTTCCGGTACTTCAGCGTTTACCGCTTTTTTATTTTATTTTAACCGGTGTTTTTCGGTATGTAATGTATTTGCTTCAAAAGTTTAACACATTTTTACTCTTGACGTTAATTTTAAATCTTATTATGATTAAACTAAAACCGAAATGGAGGTGTACAAATGAGCTCAGAAGTCGTAACGAAAACCAAAGAAATAATTGATCAATTGAAGAATCTGTCTCATGAGAAGTTTTATAAAGGATTGGAGTTATACAAATCTTCAACTCTCAGTGATTCACGCCAATCCGATGATCCTGTTCTTTTTGAGACCAATGGCAGAAAAAAGACGAAAGAATATGAGGCACTTCTAGAATATGCGGATCAGGCCAAAATCATCGCTGATACCCTGAATATTCTTGATGTTTTTGAAAATCTGGACTGGATATACAATACTCAGATCAAGGCAATGATTAAAATCTTTGCAAAAGAGTTTGAAAATGACCTGATCGAGTCGGATTTAAAAGATATAGGAGCTAACCCGTCCAACTGGGACAATGGTCTGGTGCATTAAGAAATTAAAAAATATGTCTAGATAAGGTAGGACATTATAGTTCTTTCGTGTTCAATCATAAATCTTGAATATGACAAACCAAACGTCCCCAGTTTGATGAGCAACCCTATTTAAAGGATGTAGTTAGTGATTTAACCTACGTCAGAGTTGGTTCAAACTGGCACTATATCTGTGTACTGATTGATCTGTTTAATCGAGAAATCATTGGTTACAGTGCTGGTCGAAATAAAGATGCACCCTTAGTTTCAAAAGCTTTTGCCATAGTAAAAACAAAATTAAATCACATCCGGATTTTTCACACCGATAGAGGTAATGAATTTAAAAATGTACTGATTGATAATACCCTGTCGGCTTTTGGAATCAGCCGCTCTTTGAGCATGAAAGGCTGCCCCCTATGATAATGCCGCTGCAGAAGCAACGTTTAAAATCATCAAAATGGAATTCGTCAGAAATCATACCTTTGATACATTGAATGATCTGAATTATCAACTGGCAGACTATGTGAACTGGTTTAACAATTACCGTATTCATTCATCATTGGAGTACTTGACCCCGTCCCAATATAAACATGATAACCTTAAAAAAGTTGTCTAGTTTACTGTTTTTCACCTGCCTTTCTTACCGCTCGATTTTTTTTAATAGTTCTGCCTCAGCTTTCCAATATGCAATTTCAGCATCTTTTTTCGCAAGTAATTCTTCATTAGTTAATTCTCGTTTTAATGGACGTCCGCTGCTAAATTTTCGAGTTTTGCTTAATCCAATTTCTTCTGTATCTTTATAGCTTTTCCGCCATCGTTTACTGCAACTCCAGATTCTCTCCATACCAACGATCTTAGCATTAACACCGGCATCTTCAAAAATTTCATATGGCCGTTTCCCTATATTATATTCTGAAATAAAAGCAACTTAAACTTATCTGTATATGTTATGCCTTTGCTGATTACCGTCTTAACATACTTTTTTTTGATAATATCTTCATTTCCGAATCAGAAAAGAGCTTTTTACTCATTGAATTCACACTCCTTTAGAATCATTGTACAAAAAAAGAACCTCTTTGAATAAACTTTTTTAGTGTCCATTCTATAGGCTCCATTTTACTTATCAATATTGATTTTGCATCCAAAAAAATCCCATTACTTGTTTGAATGGATACAGTCATTATTATGATTGCCACCGTTCCTATGCTGATTCCCAGAAGAATATTATAATCCAGTGTCCAGTGTTCCTTTATCAACCTTGTTTTGAAAGACCGTATATATTAAAGTTAACGTTAAAAGAAACGCAAGATTATAAAAAAGAACCTTGCTTAAAATAATATCCAACTTCACATCACCAACTTTCCGAGTCATTTATTTTTTTATTATTCTTTAATTCGACTGGATTGAACCAATTATTTTACTCCATATTTCTTCGGCCTCTTTATATTCCTTATAATGCTTTTCGACATTTTTATTGTATTTTCTAAGTTCTATGAGAACCTTCATAAAATCCTCTCTTCCAAAGTATTCACATATTTTAGGTAACGTTTCAATTAAGCTTTGTTCCATTTCTTTAATATTATTTTCATAGTCTTCACGATTCGTAATATACATAAGCAACGGTTTATACCTGATCCATCCAATACAGGCCTTGTAAAATCTAGAGATTATTTCTGGTGAGTCAGCTTTTATAAACTTCAGCTTTATAGGCAGAACCCCTACTAAAAGATGATTATAGGTGGAAAATCCATCATGGAAGGTATAGCATGGAACCTTTAAAACCTTTCTTTCACTAAGATAAGTGCTTAGAAATGTGTCTTCTCCCCTGGCCCCAGGTGGATTAAAAAACGGATAAAGTCTTTCTGGTTTGGTTAAATTAATGCAAAGATTTGCTCCGGAAATAAATTTAGCCCGATTAATTTCCTTCACTTCAAGGACTTCCTTATTTACTAAAATGTCCGTATTGGCATAAGTAACTCCTCCATCATTCATTATTTTTTTTATTTCCCCCCAGTTGACAATATCATTACTGATTGACTCGACAAATTTGCTAAAGATATCTTCACTTAAAACCTCATTGAATTTAATATACGGAATGGGCGAAACGTATCCACAATGATAACCATGAGTAATATCCGCAAATTTAATATTATCTAAATGCGTAGAAAGAACATGCTGTCCCCCCCAGACCGCTGTGTCCTTCGTCTTTGTAACTGCAACAGGGTACTCATCATCATCAAGAAATATCAGGTAATCCATTTTTTCTTTAACGGCATAGTACATCACTGCATTACGCTGTCCTGCATACCCTTTTCCGAAAACACTCTCAACCTCTTCTTCATTTAGAACTCCCTGGTTAACCAGTTTTCCAGATTCCTCTTTAATCTTTCCTTTCCATATAAAAGTTATGTTTTCAACGTTTTTTAAAATCTCGGGAGGGATACTCGTATAATCAATCGCCTTTGTATTGTTATAGGAAAGATCATAAGCAATAAATAAATTAAGTTTAATATTATGCTCATCCAATACACCTGACTCCTTAAAATTAGAGATATAAGTTCTGAGTACCCTTTGGAAGTTTTTTCTACCCGTAGCAAAGCCAATCCCAACATTTATCCGTTGCTTATTATTCATGCTTTTCTCCATTCGTAAAATATCATTATCATGCAAATTTTATTTTTCATAATATATTATTTTAAATATCCTTCATTATATATAAAAAGAATATAATCGTCAAATTATGCGGGTTACAAGAGTTTTTTGGTGACAAAATCACTGATATAGTCTAGTGGAGCAGAAAAAAACTATGGCTATTTTGCCCTGATGAGCAACAGCATCAAAGATCCCTTTGCATCCCTGGATATCTATCGTTCCAAAGCCCTGGTTGAAAAAGCATTCGGCAACCTGAAAGAACGCTTGAATATGCACACAACCACGGTTTCATCGGATATCAATCTTGAAGGAAAGCTGTTTGTGCAGTTCATAGCATTAATTTATCTTTCTTATGTCAAAAAGATGATGCATGACCACAACTTATTTAAAAACTATACGATGCAGGAAATCCTGGATGAACTGGATATGATTGAATGTTTTGAACAACAAGGTTAGCACGCTTAGCATTGGTGAGGTAACAAAGAAACAAAAAGCACTTTATTCCGGTTTAGATATTGATCCCCCAACCTTGATATAATTCGTCGGGAATTCAGGATGTATCTTCTTTTAGGTGATAGTTCCTATGAACCCAAAATTGGGGTTAATGAGAATTTTCCACAATCCATTTTATCGGTTTTAGAGAAAGAAGATGTTACAATGATTATACTGCCAAATGATGAGGATATGAATGCAAAGCTGGAAAACAAAGAAATCGATGCAATGATAACAGCTGATTCCAGGGCATGACAATCAGAATGCTTGAGGTGGACAGTAGTAAAAGCATCTAAAGTCACTGATGCATTAAAATCTGCAATGGCTACCATTAACCCTGCCTCCAGTATGAATCTATCCTTCATTTATGGTGATGCCCAGGCAAGCACTTTTGATAATTTGGGTTATATATTACTTGGTGTGATGTCGTTTTTTATTGTATTCTTATTGTCAGGGGTTTCATTTATCCGGGAGTAAACTACAGGAACATTGGAAAGGCTCATGCTGACCCCTATAAAGCGATACGAAGTCGTTAGTGGCTTATATAACCCTGTGGTTTGGAATTTTTGCTGTCATACAAAGCACTGTCGTCGTCCTGTATTAGTCAATACGTTCAGCATATGCAATTTACAGGGTTCCTCATGCTGTGTATTCTAATTATGATTTTGCTTGCATTCACAGCAGTGTCAACAGGAACCCTTATTTCTATTTTTGCCAACAATGAATTCCAGGTGGTACAGTTTATTACGATCATTATTATTCCACAAATATTTTTCTCGGGGCTTATTCCAATAGATACCTTACCCTTTCATTTGGAAATATCCTATATTATGCCAGTTTATTACGGTTGTACTGCACTTCATAATGTTATGGTAAAAGGTTGTGGTATTGAACAAATATGGGATTATCTGGTTGCACTCCTTTTATTTATCATCGTATTATCTGTGATTAATACCTTTGCACTTAAGAAGTATCGAAAGATGTGATTAAAACAAATAAAGTTGGGTATATATAGAGAGTAAGAAAGACCCATCGTTAAATTTATTGATTTACGAATAAAGCAAAATCTGAATTAAAAAAAATGTAACGGAGGTGTAAAATGACAGAGTTAAAAAGTAAGATTAAAAACACAAAAGATAAAGTTGTAGGAAAAGCAAAAGAGGCTTTTGGAAAAGCAACGGGTAGCGAAGAAATGGAACTTAAAGGTAAAATTCAGTCTAAAAAGGCTGATGTAAAAGAAACGCTTGACAACACCAAAGAGAAGATTGCAAAAAAAATTAATGACATGGATAAAGATAAATAAATGATTCAAAAACAGTTTACGGGTCTTTCCGGATATTAAACTGGATAAAAATCCAAATAAAGAAAGGGTGAAAAGTCATGTTGTGGATCATTGCTGCAGTTCTCATAATCTTATGGATTCTTGGTATGGTTACCTCTTATACACTGGGGGGATTAATTCATATTCTCATCGTTATCGCTGTTATTGTAATTTTGATTAAAATAATTACAGGAAGAAGAGTGCTTTAACTGATGGATCAATATTGAAATTGGAAGTGTGAAAAATGAAATATACGGCACAACGTATTATTGGCCTAATCATTGGAATCATTGATGCTGTTTTACTAATTCGCCTAGTATTAAAAATACTGGGAGCAATCCCTGAGAATGTCTTTGTCAGCGGCATCTATGGTATCACCCAACCATTAGTGGGAATCTTTGAGGGCATTTTTGCCCAGGTTCCGCTTCCCAGTATCAATGCCGTAGCGGTTTTTGAACCTGCAACTGTCATTGCGTTATTGGTGGTTGGATTAATAGGCTGGGTTTTACAGAGGATTTTTGGGTCCCACTGATAAGTGGCTAAAACGAATCAAATGTACGGAAGCTAACCATCATCAAATAATAGCGAAAATTTAAAAACAGGTATTAACTGAAGACAAAGTTAAAAAACCAATAGAATACCCTGTTAGTCAGACAAATATACGAAAAGTCTGATCAATAGGGTATTTTTATTTATGTTAAAGAAGAATGAAGGAAATAAACTGAGTAATAAAAAATAGCTATTACTCCTACAATTCAGTGTAAATATATTCTTGATTCTGATAAATAACTGAGTATTGACAGATTAAGAAATTAAAGTTACAATTCTACTAAACCTATATGTATTATAAGGTTATATGATATGAATTTATATTTTAACATGTTATATTATTGTTTCCAAAATACTGTGAATATTATATTTTATAACCTGCATTCCCGAATTTTTATATCAAGTATTGGAGGGCTATTATGATCTATGTTTATCTGAAGAACAAGGAAAATGGGACCACTTATATTTATGAATCCACCGGCCATTGGAACAAAGAAAAGCAGATGTGTATCTGTGATCGGAAGTGTGTGGGTAAGCTGGATCCACTAACCGGTGAAATCATTTTTTCTAAGAAGCACATAGAATCGAATCAGCCGGAACCCCTTAAACCAAAGCCCGGACCTGTCCCGGCCACTGAATCACGGTATCATTTTTACGGAGCGACCTATTTATTTGATGCGATTGGTAAGAAGCTGGGCATCACGGATGACCTGAAAAGGTGCTTTCCGGATACATACTGACAGATTCTGTCACCTGCGTATTATCTGATTCTTGAGGACAGAAATCCACTCAGCCGTTTTCCAAAGTGGGCGGCCACCCATAAACATCCCTTTGGGAAAAATATACCCTCCCAGAGAAGCAGTGAACTCTTTGCTGCCATTACTTCAGATGCAAAGGAGCAGTTTTTTGCACAACAAGGGAAACGGCGTATTGAGAAGGAATATCTTGCCTATGATACAACCTCCATATCTTCCTATTCAAAATCGTTAAAACAGGTTAAATATGGTGTGAACAAGGATTATGACCCCCTCCCGCAAATCAACCTTGCGCTTCTTTTTGCTTGCATTTGTATCCTTCTGAAATAATATACAGAATTTAGACTTAATCGACACGCCCTAATATATTGAATAATCTGGACCATTTTGAGCCACGGCTCCGCCACGACGGTATATTCATATATTTTCAAAAAATAAAAAAAGCACCCTTTTTAAGGATGAATACTTGAAATTTCATTAAATTTGTCGTGCATACGCAAGGTATTCCTCATATAAAAAAAGAGCCAAAACGGCTCTAATATACGAAAAATGGTGTGCCCTGGGCGTACCCTCCCGTAAGCACGACATTAATCAAGGCAAAAGGTCGATTTTAATTAAGAATTCCTTAAGATATTATCGCATTATTCAGCTAATTCCTATGATTTGCATCAAATATTGTCACTTTTTTGGATGGCAGTGGGCCGAACCACTTCACAGCGATAATTAATATCGCTGATTATCGGCATGAATATACGCTGAAAACCGCTTTAATATGTGGTTCACAAGAAATTAATTCGTTTTCTCAATCCAATTATTCAATTTATTTTATTTATTTTATTTATATACTATTTTTTTCACTAAAATACCCATTAAGCTTACCATGTTATTCCTGATGTGCACAAATTGTGCATGGTGGCATATTCGATTCTTAAACTTCTTATCAATCAGCTGCCTCCAGCACATTAACTATTAATCATAATTAAATTTCCAAAGATGAATGGTCATTGTCGTACAAGCGATATTTTTGAACTGTGCAACACTTTTTACTAACCAACTCAAGAAGGTTTTTATGTCATTGGACAAAATACAGCACAAGAGCATTTCGTCTGTCTTGTTTCACTCAGTTCCCTAGAATATCAGAAATTGCCGCAGTACAAATCTCCACAGACTTGTTAATTTCAGCTTCATTAATGATAAGGGGTGGATTAAAATACAGCACATTCCCAAGAGGCCTTAATACAAGACCCTTTTCCAATGCCTTTTTATAGATCCGATAACCCATTCTGAGACTTGAATCAAAACCTGTTTTTTTTTCTTTATCCGTTACAAGCTCCATCGCATTAATTAAACCGATATGGCGAATTTCTCCAATGTTTTTATGACCCTTTAACGATTCGCATAACTTTTTATTAAGATACTCCGCCATTTCTGAAGCGACTTCCAAAATGCGATCTTCTTGTAATGTTTTCAAAACGACCAGTGCTGCTGAACACCCAAGAGGATTTCCACTGTAAGTGTGACTGTGCATAAATGCCTTGCCTTCACTATATTCTGCGTAAAAAGCATCGTATATTTTATCCGTTGTTATGGTAATTGCCATTGGCATATACCCTCCTGTAAGACCTTTAGAAATGCACATAATATCAGGACTTACCCCGGCATGATCAAAAGCAAACATCTTTCCGGTTCTGCCAAAACCCGTAGCGATTTCATCAGCAATGAGTAAAACATTATGACGATTGCAAAGTTCACGCAATCTGTTTAAGTATATGGCAGGATAGATCCTCATTCCTGCGCTGCCTTGTAAAAGCGGTTCAATAATCATCGCACAGGTTTCATCTGCATATTCCCTGAAGGCTTTTTCCGCATGCTCAAAGCACTCGGTATGACAGGACTCTCTGTTTTTGTCATAGGGACAACGGTAACAATCAGGGGCCTCAATGTGAATAACGTCCATCAACATAGGATTGTAAATTTTTGCATATAAATCCATACTGCCAACGGATAGAGCCCCGATCGTTTCACCGTGGTAACCCTCAGAAAGACACATAAACCTTGTTTTTTTCGTATTTCCAATCTGGTATTGATATTGAAAACTCATTTTAAGGGCACATTCTACAGCAGACGAACCATTATCCGAGAAATTAAATTTTGTAAGTCCTTTTGGCATAACCTTACTCAGTTCCTCGCAAAGTGTAATTGCAGGCTCATGTGAGAAATTTGCAAAAACAACATGTTCAAGTTGGTCTAATTGGCTCTTAATGGCCTTATTAATTTTAGGATTACAATGCCCTAAAAGATTGCACCACCATGAGCTTATAATATCAATATATTCCTTGCCGTTTTTATCATACAAAAAAACGCCTTTCCCATGATCAATGATGATCGGCTTCAGATCCTCATAATCCTTCATTTGAGAACAGGGATGCCAAATATATTTTAAATCCTTTTCCACTAATTCTTCTTCATTCATGTTAATCCTCCTTCGAATGAAAAAACGATACCAGTTGATGGATACTCATATCCAACTCAGTATCCCCAACTTTAACCTGTCCAACAATTGGTATTTCAGTCATTTCTGCCACTATTTTTATGTTATCTTCTTCCATCATCCCGCCATGGTAATTGTTGAAGATCACC